>Ga0233430_1000037_pt1 | contig 266161 bp, 230 predicted proteins | sample SI_118_April2016_2_FD_179883 | JGI IMG/M metagenome (GOLD analysis project Ga0233430, IMG submission 179883) | Seawater microbial communities from Saanich Inlet, British Columbia, Canada - SI_118_April2016_150_MG | ecosystem: Environmental > Aquatic > Marine > Inlet | place: Canada: British... | reverse complement strand
AGTACAAGTTTATGTTTACGGATTTTCTCTTCCTTTTTTATTTTCTTAGGATCATCATCGGACTTTCTCAATTTCTTCGATCGCATAGAGGTAGATTCGCCGAGGCGTTTAACTCCAAGCATTTTTTTTCTACTCGCGCTTTCTCTCAAAATTTCAGAAATCGAAAGCTTCCGCTCAGTCCGTCTGGTCGGAGCTTCATCGATCACCGAATTGACAGTTGCTTTCAGAGGAGTTATCCGTAATTTCTCATCTTCTTCATCAGTAGAAAAGAAAATTGGCTTTCCCTCGGTAGAAACTTTGTCATACACGGAAAGCCCAATCTGCTGAGCCAAGTATATCCCGTTTTTGTCGTTTGTTATCAAATACAATGCCTTGCCATCCTCCTCAGCTTTCCTTTTTAAAATCTTCAAATTAACAATACTCTGGAACAGGACAGCCCTACGCGGGACAACCAGATAAATATGTTTAATCTTCAGGTTTTTGACTTTGTCATAAACATTCGTGACTTCGTCATCGATTTCAATGTAAACAACCTTTTTCGCCGAAATCACCTCGCTCTTATCAACCTTTCGATCTTCAGCCTCAAACTCATCACTTATCTGTTTCTTAGCAAGATCTTGAACTTCCTTGATATCACCTTTTTTCGGCGGCACAATTTTTACGGACTTCTTGCCCTTCTTCGAAGCTTTCTTTTCCGCAGATTTTTCTCCAATCCGAACCTTCCTTGCTTCCGCAATTTCCTTTTTCTGGACTTTCTTGTGCAATTTTTCTAATTTTTTACGAACCTTCCCCATTTTTTGACGTTAAATTTGCATTAATCTAACAACTTTTTTCAAAACCTTCGAAAGAACCTGCTCTTCACTCGTAAATTCAAGTCCCAAATGAGCCAACGCAAGAGGAGTGACATCCTCAGGCTGATTCAATTGCTTCGTCTCATCAACAAGCGAGCCAATATATTTAGTATTAACAAACGAAATTTGTGGTTTCTTCGCAAAAGGCAAAGTCTTCACCCACTCACGAGACTCAAGAGCCTCACGAATCTCGGGGAGATTCGCGCCGCCACCACACAAAAGAATCTTCGAAGGAAATACATCGATGTTATCAAACTCACTAAGCGTCAGCGCAACTCCGGAAAGCCAAACGTCACAATCACTCTTCATTGCTTCACGCACAATTCTATGAGATTGCTTCTCAAGCTTATCATTCGCATAAGCAATCTTGATATCGTTCGCCTCGCCAAAAGAAATATTCAAACTCTGTGCAAGACGTTTCGTAAAAGTTCGCCCGCCGAGGGTGAACATCTTCGTCCCCTCCAACATCCCATCACGCACTACGGCAATATCCGTACTTCCACCACCAACATCGATAAAAATCGCCCCAAACTTCGCATCATCATTCTCAAGCGCGCGAGTTATCGCGTACGGCTCAGCAGTAATCGCCAAAATCTCTTTATCGATCTCAGAAGCGATGGTTTGAAGAGCCCCATAATGAACCAAAGGAGCGAACGCATTGAAAATACTTACACTAACTTCTTTACCCTGGAATCCAATCGGATTTGTGACTTTATACCCGTCGATTCGAACGTCAACAATCGCGGCATTAATTAATTTTACATCGATCTCGTTGTATCCGGTCTCGTAGGAAAGTTGACTTCGTACTTGATCAAAAGCTTTCCACTGAATTTTGTGGACTATGTTTTTAAGCTCAGCCAAATCAATCTTCGAAGTAGGATCGCGGCGCACATACGAAACCGTCGTCGTCGCCCCCTTTACCAACTCTCCGCCAATTCCCATAATCACTTGATGAGCTTTTGCCCCGGCCATTCGCTCAGAATCGCGAATAGCAGAATGGCAATTCGTTATAACAGACGCAATGTCAGTAACGGCGCCGCTATGCATGTCTCCAAGCTTTTGTCTCTGTTTTCCAAATCCAATCACGCGCCCTTTCTTCCCCTCATTAGCAACCAAAATAGCAGTGACTTCATCTGTTCCAATATCAAGAGCAATGAAATTACCATTCCCTGTAGCTTGAGTTTTCTTCCTGCGGAAAAGGGGCATCGAATACGGACTTTATATAAAAAAAAGCCCATTAAATATACGCAAGCGGACCTCCTGTCGTCAAGGAGTTTGAAACCAGTCGCTGCCGCTGTCAAAACTTATTTGATTTTTCGACCTCTCTGCATCTCTCTCAAAACCAAGTTCAACCAATCGATCAATCAACTCAGGATAGCTGACTCCGGAAGCCTTCCACATCTTCGGATACATGCTTATAGACGTGAATCCTGGCAACGTATTTATCTCGTTTAGATAAATATCCCCACTATCACGATCCAAGAAACAATCGACTCGCGAAAGTCCACTGCAATCCATAGTTTTGTAAGCTTTCAAACACATCTCAGAAATCTCAGCTTTTTTTGCGTCATCAATGTCCTGGACGGGAACTTGTGTGCTAGATTTTCCATCGACATATTTGTCATGATAGTCATAAAATTCACCACCAACCAAAATCTCTCCAAGCTCCGCCGCCTCCGGCGAAGAATTCCCTAGAACAGCACACTCAATTTCACGAGCATTGATACCTTTCTCAACCAAAATCCTGCTATCAAATTTTGCGGCAAGCTCAATCGCCTCAGTCAAGCTATCGCCAGCTCCATCACCAGCCAAAACTTTACTTATCCCAACAGACGATCCCATATTCGACGGCTTCACAAAACACGGATAACCGACCTCCGACTCAACTTTAGCCAAAATCTCATCACGTCCGGTCGACCATTCACTTCTCAAAAAACTCACATAAGGAACAACCGACAACCCAGCGCGATCCAAAACATCCTTGCATATAATTTTATCCATACATGCACTCGACGCCAAAACACCACATCCAACATACGGAATCGCAAGCATCTCAAAAAGTCCCTGAATAGTACCGTCTTCACCATACGGCCCATGCAAAACAGGGAACGCAATATCACATCCCTCCAAAGCTTTTTCAAAACTAACTGCCTCAAGCCCCCCAAGATCTTCAGTCTTGAATTTCTCCATCAGTCCTCCACTAGTCGAATCTGCGATATACCATTTTCCATCTTTCGAAATCCCAATCTCACGAATGTCATATTTATCTTTCGGCATTTCTTTAATCACACTCGACGCCGAAACAAGAGAAACTTCATGTTCACCACTTTTGCCCCCAAAAATTACACCAACCAATTTTTTAGTCATATTTATAAGATTAAATCACGCGGAATTATAGCTCGAGTGAGCCATAAATCGCAACCGACTTTGCTTTATCCAGAGCCCAATCTTGATTGCCAAAACTAAAATGCCACCATTCCCATTGATACGGAGCAAAATCCTCCTCGGCCAAAATCTCTCGCAAAAGATTTCTGTTTTTTTGGAAATCTTCAGCGCCGGGCTCATGCGTGCCGGTCTCAAAATAATCTCCATAAGACCGCTCATGAAACTCATCAAAATAAGTCCCCATATCAAGTTCATTCCCTCCTCGATCAACAATTGTCAAATCAACCGCGCCCCCTGTATTATGCGGAGACGGAGCAAGTGGATCAAAACTTGGGAACGCGACAAACTTTTCGACTGCTTCTTTTAGCGCGGGTTCATCCCAATCAGGGTTTTCTTCAGCTCGCACACGCCACAACTCCTTATACAACCTATCCTGAACATCAAGCGCTCGATAACCATCCCAAATCTTAAAATTCCATCCCTTCGGGAGGTGCTTTTTCGCGTGCAACAATTTCTCAATAATACCCTCACGGAGCTTCATCGAAGAATCATCGGTAAGGCCTTGTTTGTAATACATCGGCTCAAACAAAAAATCACCCGGAATCTCAAACAAACCCTCTCCATTGTCCAAAATCTGTATAATTTTTTTGTTCATGGGGGGAGGTGGGGTGTGATGATGGTGGTGGCAGGGAGATACTTTGTAAGCTAATCGTCTGAGCAACAACCAACCAATGGGTAATAAGTATTGTGTAATTCTTCAGGTTGGATTCCTTCCCGGGAAGGAATCGTCAGGTTGATTTGACCCGTTTTTGTTTGGTGGCATGTATTTGTCAAGCCACAGGAAAGTCTCTCTTGCACATAGCAAACGGTACCGGGAATTAGCATTTAATGTCAAGCTCCCGGGATTCCCGGTAACATCTAGGAATATGCGAAATCCCGGGAACGTTACTCAGTAATGCTTCTTTAAACTGATAATTGTCTCCGAAAAAACTTTGGACGGGTTGACATTACGTACACACGTGTTATAATAAGTATGATGGAATCATAAAAATAATGAAAACAAAATGCCAGATTCAAAAATGCCAGACCCATTTGAAGGCGCTTCTCATTATGAATTAAAAACCTTGGTTCAAGGTCTTGTGGAAGACGGCCTGTTGACGGAGGAGCAAATTAATGACGAGTTATTTGAAATTAGAGAAAGTTTAGGAGATAGATTGAACTCTGTGTCAAAGCCTGAAAAACAGTTGTCTCGAGAACAGGAGCATAACATTCTTGCTGTTTTAAGGGAACGTTTTGAGTCTAATCGAATGCTTCACGAAGGAATAAATTGGGATGATGTGGAAAAATCTTTAAAGGCACATCCCGAGAAACTTTGGTCTATTCAGTGCTTGGAAGCTACGGGGGGTGAGCCGGATGTTGTTGGTACAAGAAAGGCAAGTGGAGGATTTGTATATATATTTATGGATTGTTCTGCAGAAAGCCCACACGGTCGCAGAAATCTTGCGTATAATAAAAGTGGCGAAGATTTTGCTATAAATACTCCAGATGGGAATGTGGTTGATATGGCGGAATCTTTTGGAGCAGAAATTGTGGATGAAGATCAATATTTGGATTTGCAACAACGATTAAAAATCGATTCACATACTGAGAGTTGGCTAAAAACACCGGATGAGCAACTAAATGATAGGGAGGCTATTTATGGTTATCGTAAGAGGAAGCAAGTTGAAATAGATCTTGCTGGAATTGATTTAAATGAGGAGAAAAGGGGGTTTCGTGCATTTGTTGAAGTCCCTTGTGTTTGATTGGGGTACAAACTCAACAAAGATTAGCAAAAAACGCAATAAAATACATGGCAGAACCCGAACTAAAAACTGCAGAACAATACGAAAGTCAGCGGTATCAACGTACAGCTGAAATTGAAAGTAAGGCAATGCATGGGCTCTCATATGAGGAGAGGGCAGAACGAGAAGCCGATTTTATGATTCGCTCGTCAGGTCTAGAATTAAAACCAGGCGATAGAATTTTGGATCTTGCCTCAGGAGTTGCACAGCACGCTCACGTTATGAGAACCAAAACAGGAGCAGATATAGATGCCCGTGAAATTTCAGGCACGCTGGTCACTGAAGCAAAACAAAGAGAAGCAATTAGGCAGGAAACAGGTGAAGTAAGAGGGAAATTAGATGTTGCTTTAGGAGATATGGGACGCATTCGCGAAGCAATAGAAGACGGGGCAAAATACAAACTCATAACGATCGGAGGAAGCTCTTTCATGTACCTTCCAACAGAAGAAGCTCACGAAAAAGCTCTGGCAGATTATTTCGATCTTCTTGAACCAGGAGGAAAACTTGTTCTCCAATTCCGGGAACGAGTCAAGCCGGCAGATGAAAGTCAAAGAAACGAATGGTGTGAAAAATTAGGAGTAAATATTGGAAGTAAAGTAGCAGAGGGGAATACAGGCAACTTTGGCAAATACGCCAAACCTGGAGAACAAGTGCCTATTCTAGCTGATACAAATGCAGGTGATGGATTTTATTTCTATCAGATAGACAATCCTACAAATCCCAGTGAAGAAAATACCGTTTCTCGACATTCTTTTGGTAGAGCATATATTCAACCCGATGGTACAGAAGAAGACATGGGGCCAACTCATATTATAGATTTGATGTCCAGAGAAGGCGTTGCTAAAGGTCTCAATGGCATGCTCGAAAGAGTTGGATTCAAAAACACTAGACTTGAAGAAGAAGAACTTTCTCCGGACGGAGCATGGCGCATGTTCTCAGTAGTAGAGGAAAAGCCTGTCTAAACAACAACTCTAGGAATCCGCTCATTCACCCTCGTCGTAACTTCATAATTAATGGTCCCGATCCAGTCAGCAAACTGCTCTGCTGAAATTTCGTCGCCGGCCACGGAGCCAGTCACATCCTGCCGACCCATCAAAACAACTTCATCCTCCAGCTCAACATCCGGAATATCACTGACATCGACCATGATGATATTCATGCAAACACGCCCGAGCATCTTCGCACGACGCCCACGAATCAAAACATGAGCATTGTTGGACAAATGACGATCATATCCGTCGTAATAACCGATAGGAACAATAGCCATCTTAGTCTCGCGAGTAGTCCTGCACGTACATCCATAACCGATGAATCCACCCTCAGGCACAGTCTTTATCTGCGCAACAACCGACTTCCACGTAAATGCCGGCTTCAACTCAAAGCCGTTTTTATGAAGATTTTGATAACTAACCTTGGTTTCTGGAGATGGCCACATCCCATACGCGGCAATCCCAACTCTCACCATATCAAAATGAGTCTCAGGATAAATAATAGTTGCGGCAGAATTCGCACAATGCATCATAACCTTCTCGATCCCGGCCTCACTCAACATCTCTCCTGCTTTTTTGAATTTCTCAACCTGCTCAAAAGCATAAGCATGGTCGGTAGTATCCTCAATATTCGCAAAATGAGTCGCAATCCCTTCAACACGCAAACCGTCAAAACTCTGAATATATTTCGCAAAATCAGCCAAATCCTCCAAATAAACTCCTTGTCGATTATTTCCGGTTTCAACTTTTATGTGAAGATTGACAGGGGATAGCTCGGCCCCGTCAGAGTCCCCAGAGCGCTTTCCCACAATTTCGCCCAATTTCTCAACAGTTTCCCTATCATAAACAACCACCCGGCAATCAAGTTCGCAAGCCCTCTCCAGATCAGACAAAAGAGTGTATCCCATTATATATATAGGAGCCTGCACCCCAGCCTCTCTCAAAGTTTCAGCCTCATACAACGCATCAACAGCAAGCCAATCCGCGCCAGCCTCCAAAAAAGCACGAGAAGCCTCGACCAAACCATGTCCGTACGCATTCGCTTTCACGCAAACACAAAGAGTCACGTTTTCACCGATTTTTTCCTTAAAAGCCTTTATGTTGTGGGCAAGAGCAGAACCGTCGGTTTCAACCCAAGTTAATTGATTTTGCATAGCCACATCTTTATAGCAAAAAAGCCAAACAAACATAAGATGAACCGCCCTACGGCCGCTTTACAAAACAGTGTATATATAGTATAATACGATATAGTGAAAACTTAATATAAAAACAAATAACCATTCTTTCCATGGCAAAATGTAAGAAAGGGAGTTGTCACGCATTGTGCGACTGCCAAAAACCACGACTGCTACTTGTATTGGTAGCGGCACTTGCCGTTGTCGCATTGACACCGGCCAACACTGGGGCTAATCACTCGAAATTAGTAATGTCGAACGTGATGATTGCGGAAGAGAGCGCCGACACATCTACAGACTCTGGTAGCTCAGGAGGAGGCGGGGGCGAAGGCCACAATGATGCCTCAACAGGAGCCAGTAGCTCAGGAGGAGGCGGTGGTGAAGTAGATACAGGAACAACCGACGACAAAGACTGGGAAGAGGATCGTCACGAAGAAGACCGACACGAAGACGAATGGACCGAAGACGACAAAGACTGGGAAAAGGATCGGCATGAAGAAGACCGACACGAAGACGAATGGACCGAAGACGAATGGACTGACGATGACAAGGACTGGGAAGAGGATCGTCACGAAGAAGACCGACACGAAGACGAATGGACTGACGATGACAACAAAGATTGGGATGACAACCCATGGGACGACACAAACGATACCTGGACCGACGACAATTCGAACGAAAATCAATGGGAAGACACCTGGGTAGAACCAGCCCCTCAGCCAGAAGATTGCAAACGGATGAAAAACGACACGCGAAGAGTGGAAAGAGAAATTAGACAACTCATAAAACGTTTCACAAAAACAGGTAACTCAGACTACGTTTCAGACTTAGAAACTCTAAAAGTAGAAATTAATAGGCTTCAGGATCAAATAACGAACTGTTCATTTGCAACTTGGGACGAATACCACGTTGTGGAGCAAAGACTTCACGGAGAAAACAGCATTCAAGCGGAAATATCATGGTACCGATGTATCCAAGACTACGAGCGAATTGTTGAAGACATTGAAAGAGAAGAAGAAAATCTAGAAAGAGAAAGAGAAGACTTTGCGCGAATGGACGTAGACGATGATGATCTCCAAAAGATGATGGACGATCACCTGGATCGAAAAGAACGAATCATAAAACTTCTCAAAAAACAAAAAGAATTATCAGAGGATAATGACTGTAACTTCAATTCAGACCCGGATCTAGAATGGGAAAGGCAAGAACTTTGGTGGGATCTTGAAGATCTTTGGGATGCCGATCACGACTTCTGGAGACATTTTGAAAAAGCAAAAGTTTCAAGCTTTGCAAAACAAGTTTTCGGAGAAATTCTAGACTATCTAAAAAACAATCCATGTGAAGCCACAGACCAAAGATGTACAGCAATGGAAAAAACGGCCCGACAATTGATTGCCAAAGGGCAAGAATGTTTGGATGACGGGAAATATAGATGTACGGAAGAGGTTCTCCACAGACTGGAGATGCTGGAACGCAAAGCAATGATGTCTATCGAAGTCGATCCAGGCGAATTTGGAATGGGAGAGATGGAAGGAGTAGCAATGGAAGTTTTGAAAGAGGTTCTGGAATTCGATTCGGCAAAACTAGAAACAATATTTAGTGATCCGAACCTGAAAGGAGCTCTTTCAAAAATGGTAAGACACATTAAATTGAACGAAACGGACATCGACAATATGGAAGATTGGGTGACAATCAGTGACGAAATCAAAGAGACAGACAAGCAATTCAAAAACAGGGTCAAATTCGACAAACCTCTCTTCGGACAAGCGGCTGGAAAGTTCAAAGAAAACCTTGAGGCATATAGAGACGGAACACTCGATGAAGAAGAACTGAAAGAACAATATGAAGAACGTATAAGGGAATCAGTGAAAGAGGAAGAGAAATTAGGAGGATTCGAAGACGCTTCATTCTCAAATGGAGACTACTGGGCTGAAGCAGTACACAACCTTGAATTGAGCGGAAGAGTGGAAAATGGAGAAAAGAAATACGTGCCGGAAGGAAACACATTAGTTGCTGAAGCATTCAAAATTGTATTGAACGCGGCATGGGGACAAATGGACGTAGAACGAACAGATCCGTGGTACATGGGATACATTAACATAGCTCGTAACAGAGGCCTCGATACATCGTTTGTAGAATCAAGCGCAGGCAGAGCGATCACAAGAGCGGAAGTTTTGGAGCTCATTGTGAAAGTAAATCAAATGGATTACATCCCTGCCCACGTACCATTCACAGACGTTGTAGGACATCGATATTATGATGCCATCGCAACAGGATATGCTCTCGGCGTTACAACCGGTAATCCAGACGGAACATTTTCGCCAAACGGCACAATCAACCGTGCGGACATAGCTACAATGGCAAACAGAATGAAAGAAAATCCAGAGATCATCTCCCAAACTACAACTACTGAGGATTATGAACACTTGGTAGAAGACATTGAAGAATTTGAAGACTACGAAGATCGTGACGACTATGGCGAAGACTGGGAAGAAGACATTGTAGGTTTCGTAACGGCCGGAAGAATGTAATTGTACTCAATACAAAAAGCCCTTGCTTCTAAAGCAGGGGCTTTTTTTTTGACAAGATTAGATATATAATCGCCAAGCAATTTTAGAACGACAATTAACCCCTATATTTATGTTTCATCCCAAAAAAGCCCAACACGCAGAAGTGATGGGAAAAAACTACTCAATGACATTTTTTGGTAAAGTAATGACATTCTTCGCATTGGCGATCCTTGCCTCTCTAGCGGGAACATACGTAACATTCAATTACTGGCTCGGGTATTTCTTCTTAAAGCCATGGCTGATGTATGCGCTGTTTGGAGCAGAACTTCTAATAATCCTTACCTCGCGCCTTTGGAGCCAGCGCTCTCCGCTCAACAAAATCATGTTTGCGCTCTTCGCATTCATAACTGGTATGACAGTAGCTCCGCTCATAGCTGTAGTGGCGGCGAGTTACGGAGGAGTCATGATAATAATGAAAGCACTTCTCGCGACAATTTTGACATTCACAGCGGCGGCGATCTTCGGTTGGACAACACACTTCAACCTTTCCGGAATGCGCGGATTTCTCGTAATTGGACTGATCGGCCTGATTATCACAGGAGTTCTCGGCTTTTTCTTTCCATGGGGCAACACCATGGAATTAGTGTATTCGGGAGGCGGAGTGCTTTTATTCACAGGATTCATAATGTACGACTTCCAAAGACTCAAGAAATTCCCGGAAAACATGTACATCGAAGCCGCACTCTCTCTCTACCTCGACATTTTTAATCTTTTCTTATTCATGCTAAGACTAATGCTCGCTAGCCGCGACTAAAATCCCAAAAACATGAACACAAAAGTTGAACAACAACCAGGGGAACCCCAGGACCCTCACGAACTACCTCAACCTCCCCCCGAAGACCCAAGCTTAACCTTCGATATTGCCGACTTGCTGAAAAGGGGACAGGGAGCAACAGACGAATATTCGCTAGATACAAAAATAGATTTGGAAGAAGAGGAAATAGTCCCGCAAGGGCACCTCAAAGGGAAGGTTGAGATCATGAAAATAGAAGGGGAGTTCAATGTTCAAGTCAGAGACGTCGAAATAGAGTTAGAATTAAAATGCGGTAAATGTCTCGAAACATTTACTCAAAACATAACGATCCCATTCGCAGAACATGAATACCTAGTAGAGAAGATAAAAGGAGATAAAAGAGAGGAAATTTCGCTCATAGATAGGAAGAATAGGACCTTGAATATATCAGAGTTTTTAAGGCAGGAAATCATCTTGCATTCTCCATTAATTCCGGTATGCTCTTTACACTGTAAAGGGATTAACTCAAGAAACAATGGCTAAAAAACCTACCCCAAAACAGAGGTTATGCAAGTCTAGAAGCCGTAATAGATACGGTAGCTTCCAGACAAAAGTGAGGAAAAGACTCACAAATCTTGTGAATCTGGTTAAATGTGCCACTTGTGGAGCAAAAGTTCCTTCACACACAGTTTGTAAGCAGTGTGGACAATACAAAGGAAGACAAGTACTCGATGTTGAAAGAGAAATGAAAAAGATCACAAAGATCAAAGCTTAATAGATATTTAAAATGGCAAGCAACAGACACCTCGCGCGTATATGCGTAATGCAAACCATCTTCGCATATGAATTCAGAGGAGGAGATCCCAAAAAGATCTTAGAGGACGTCCTTGCCGAATTTGCTCCAAAATTAAAAAACGTTGATTTCGCAAAAGATTTAATCAAAGGATTCCTAAAACATAACAAGGAGATTGCTAAAGTAATAAAGAAACACGCCCCGGAATGGCCAATCGACAAAATAGCAAAAATAGACAGGGCTATTTTAGAAATCGGAGTATACGAAATCATCTATGCCAAAGAAATCCCCCCTGTAGTTGCAATCAACGAGGCGATCGAAATTTCGAAATATTTTGGGGATACAAATAGTTCAAAATTTATTAACGGAGTACTAAGCTCTGTAATGAACGAAGATATCGATAACAAAAAAAAGAAATGAAAAAATTCCAAGAACTTGAAAAAAATATAGGCGTAAAATTCGAAGATAATAGACTTCTAGCCTTAGCATTCATCCACAGATCTTATCTCAATGAGCACAAAGAAGAAGATCTCGAAAGCAATGAACGTCTTGAATTCCTCGGAGATGCAGTTCTTGAATTAATCGCTACTGAATATTTGTTCAAAAATCATCCAGAACAAACAGAAGGTGAAATGACAAACTTCCGTAGCGCATTGGTACAAGGCAAAAATCTCGCACTTGTAGCCAGAGGGCTAGAACTCGGGAAATATTTATCACTCAGCCACGGCGAAGAAAATTCAGGTGGCCGCGACAAAAACTACATTCTTGCAAATACGATAGAAGCCCTAATAGGGGCAATTTATTTGGACAAAGGATTCGACACTACAAAAGTATTCATCCACAATTTTATATTGGTCCGGCTCGACGAAATTATAGAAAAGAAACTCCACATCGACTCTAAGTCAGCTTTTCAAGAAATGGCTCAAGAAAAATTAGAAGTGACACCAGAATACACAGTCATTGAAGAAAAAGGCCCAGATCACAACAAAAAATTTGTATCAGGCGTATATATAAAAGAGGAACTAATTGCAAAAGGAAAAGGATCAAGTAAACAAAAATCAGAAGAAGACGCCGCAAAAAATGCATTAATAAAGAAAAAATGGCACAAGTAGACGAAACTGACAGAACACCAGACGAAAAATCTTGCGGAGTAGTTTTATTCCGCGATACTGACGAAGGTAGAAAATATTTGATACTCCATTACCCCGGAGGACATTTCGATTTCCCAAAAGGACATGTCGAAGAAGGGGAGGAAGATGAAGAATACCTAACAGCGGCACGCGAACTTGAAGAAGAGACAGGGATAACCGACGCAGAATTCATGCCGGGATTCCGATCAACTGTCCACTACACATATACAAAAAAAGGGAACCCATCTTTCAAACAAGTAGTTTTCTTCGTTGGAAAAACAGAGAGTCCAGACATCACAATTTCTTTCGAACACCAGGATTTCTTTTGGCTCTCATACGAGGAAGCCCTGGAGCAACTCACGCACGATAATGCTAAAGAACTTCTTCAGAAAGCAGAAGATTTTATCAAGAATTTCGGCAAAAATTAACAATTTGCCCTACTGTAACATTTCTGTTATTTTTATCTTACTATGCAAATAAAAACTCAAAAGAAGATCAAAAAAACACAGGGCCTATTGGTGGTGCCTTTCTGCAAAGATTACGCAAAAAAGTATCCAGCGGTCTATACTCAAGAACTAAAAAATCTACTCAAAAATCCATTGAAAGAGAAAGAATTCAAAGGAAACGAGTCAGAAATTTTATATTTTACGACAGCATCAAAAACTCTCAACGAAAAAATCTTATTCTTCGGATGCGGAGAAGCGAACAAATTTGGCGCCAGCTCTGCTCGTAATCTAGGAGCAGGAATTTGCGCAGACGCAAAATCTAGAAAGCAAAAAACTATCACGATTCTTTTAACTCCTGAACTCAAATTATATGTGCAAGAATTGGTGGAAGGACTAGCATTAAAAAACTACAGAATCTCAAAATATAAAACAGGTGACGAATATACAAAGGAACAAAAGAAAGAATTAAAAGAAGTTATACTCATCGTAGAAAAAGCGGATAAGACCCAAAAACTGGCAAAAAAAGCACTGATTCTAGCTCAAGCTACAAACATAACAAAAGATTTGGTTAACGGACCGGCAAACATAATAGACGCAGATTATTTTGAAAGAATTGCCAGAGAACTAAAACGCGACTACGGATATAAACTAACCGTCCTAAACAAAACAAAACTGGAAAAACAAGGATGGGGAGGCCTTCTGGCCATAAATAGCGGTGCACACAAACCGGCAAAATGCCTCATACTAGAATACAAAGGAGGATCAGGATCCCAGGCTCCGATAGTGTTAGTGGGCAAAGGCGTGATTTTTGATACTGGCGGATACAATCTCAAACCGGGGCGCCATATGACAGATATGCATTCGGACAAAGGAGGCGCATCAGCAGTACTTGGTATCTTCGCGGCACTAAAAGAACTGAAAATAAAACAGAACGTAGTAGGCATAATTCCTCTCACCGAAAATATGATCGACGGCAAAGCGGTCCGTCCAAGCGACGTAATCACAATGCTCAATAAAAAAACAGTTGAAGTGATAAACACTGACGCAGAAGGAAGAATAATTCTCGCCGACGCTCTAACATATGGGGCCAGACTAAACCCAAAATACTTAATCGACATAGCTACCCTAACCGGCTCAGTAATGGCGGCGCTGGGGGACAGGTATTCGGGGGTTTTGGGAACAGACAAAGAGCTCAATCAAATGTTAATAAAAACAGGAGAAGAAACCGACGAACTGATGTGGGAACTTCCTCTACACAAAGATCATAAAGCAAAAATGAAATCAAAAGTTGCAGATATTCTGAACTGCGACAACGGAACCTCACACCTTGCCGGAGCAAGTAAGGGCGCCGCATTCTTGTCATATTTTGTAGGCAAAAACAAATGGGCTCACATAGATATAGCGGGAACAGCATTTGTCAAAGACCCAAAAAAATACGAACAAAGAGGTGCGACCGGAGCAGGAGTAAGGCCACTTCTAAAATTCTTAGAAGATCTCTAGGGCAGCCACGGCCATTAAGCAACTCCCCATTTTTTCACAGCCTTATCAAGCATCTCATGCTTTTTCGCATAAGTCTTCAGAGGAACGCCTTTCATCGAAGCCTCAACTGCTTCGACAACGGCGGTCGCTCCGCATGAAGTCCCACATGGATGTCCGTGAACACCCCCACCCATCTGGCAAACAATATCCTTGCCCATCGTTTTAATTACCTTCGGGATAGCTCCTGGATACAGACCTCCGGACGCGACAGAAACGACATTCTTCATTCCGTACCAATCCTGTCCAAGAGTCTCCATCTTAGGATTTGCAGGAGTCTTCGCCCACCTCAGCGCGTCAACAACTATCATTGTGTCCTCTGCATTTCCCTCCATCTTCCCGGTCCCGGCAGTCCCGGTGTGAAGAAGATCAACTCCAAGCATTCTGTAGACTTTCGCCAAAACAACCATCGAAAGCGAAAATCCAGGCTCACGTGTAAGAGCTCCATGCATAGCACGGTGTGCATGAATAATTTGCCCAGTATCTCGCAGTCTATAAGTATGAACCGCATTAAACCCAAGTGTAACGACATCAAGCATTGTTACTTCATTTCCAAGCTCGCGCAGAAGCTCATCCCGCTCCATCATCTCATCAAAATTACTATGAGTTATGTTGGCGAGATACATCTTTTTCTTGCCTGTCACTTTCTCAGCGATTTTTTTTGCCTTCACCGTAAGTTTCATTCGTTTATCAAACTGATTGAAAGTCAAACTCGTCAAATTCTCATCATCCTTAACAATATCAAGGCCTTTGCCATCGACCCCTATCCATGCCTGATAGCCAACTTTCGCATGTTGCCTGCTTGTTAAGCCAACTTTTGGCTTGATAATAGTTCCTGTGAAGGGCCTGTCTTTTATCCGAAACTTTCGTCTGATGCCATTGATCCCATACTTTGGCCCGGGAAAAGATTTTACAATTTCTTTCGGGAATTTAATGTCACAAACACGAAGTCCGTCCAAAAATTTCATCCCGAAAATATTCCCACAAATAGATGAAAGAATCCCGGACATATTCCCCATCTCAAAAAGCCTGAGGGGATACGCGATATAAACTAAACCTCGTTTTTTATCCAACTTAAACACGTGTGGCTTCAAAGTTTGTGCAATTTTTTTGTTCATGGTGGAGAGCTCTGTCCAAGTTCCAATAGACGACTCCATCGCCAATTGCTCGGCGGTGAATTCGAGAGTCTTTCCTCTCTTGGGTTTCGGCTTGTAGAGTACGATAACGTCACTACGCTTAGGTTTGTGTTTGAGGTCAATGTAATGAAGCATAGGATGAGGGGTTAAAATTGAGGGGGTCTAAAAAGAACTATCGTCGCGTACATACTTAAACGCATAGTACGCCGCAGTTACGCCTTCGGCACTGCCGGTGATTGCCTGTTTGAATTCAGTATCAGCACAATCTCCAGCGCCAAAGACGCCAGGTAAATTTGTTTCAGAATGACGACTGATTTTAATTTCGCCTTTCTCGTCCAAGTCAACGCCGAGCGCATCGGCCAATTCAGTTTGAGCAATATGTCCGATTGCCAGAAAAATTCCGTCCATTGGCAGTTCTTCGCCGGAATTCAATTTAATACTGGCAACCTTCGCTCCAGTTTCATCTCCCAAAACTTCAGCAATTTCAGTTTTGAATTTAATTTCAATCTTATCATTTTTAGCAATGAGTTCTTGATTGCGTGGCTCAGCTCGCAAAACATCTTTGCGAACAAAAATAGAAACCTTCGACGCATGTTCAGCCAAAAACAAAGCTTCTTTCGCCGCACTGTCTCCGCCTCCAACAATACAAACAACTTTCTCTTTATAAAAAGCGCCATCACACAAGGCGCAATACGAAACTCCTTTATTTTCGAACTCTTTGATCCCCGGCGCGTCGAGAGTACGATGCTTTGTCCCGGTAGCAAAGAGTAAAGATTTACCTTGATATTCGCCAGAAGCGGTCTTGACGGTGTAGACTGGTTTTCCTCCCTCTTCGCCAGCCGTAACTTCAACAGCCTTTTCATTCTTAATTTCAGCGCCGGACTTCTGCGCATGGTCGAGCAAATTCATCCCAAGATCCGGACCGCTAATAGAAACAGTTCCGGGCCAATTCTCAACAATGTGAGTAGTAGTGATAAGTCCACCAGGTTGTTCCCCAACAACAAGAGTCTTCAAATTCAAGCGCGAAGCATACATTGCGGCGGAAAGTCCACTCGCTCCGCTTCCAATTACTATAAAGTCGTACATAAAAGTGAGGTTAATTCGAAATCATTAGTCGAATTCTAGCACAAAGAAGAACTAGGCTGAAGAATTTTTGTCTAAATAATCCTCGATAGCTGCTTTCAGCGCCTGATCTCCTAGAACGCTACAATGAAGTTTTATAGTCGGAAGCCCTCCAAGCCTTTCGGTGATATCCATCGCTTTAAGTTCCATGGCTTGTTCAAGAGTCATACCGCCTTTCTCAGTAACTATCACAGACATCATCGACGTCGAAGCAAGTGCACTCCCACATCCAAAAGTCTGCCACTTACATTCTTTGATACGAGATTTTTTCATGTCAGGCTTGCCATCCTTCCCCTCCACGGCATCAATGCGAATCCAAACTTTCATGACATCGCCACAAGCAGGAGAGCCAACCATGCCTTCGCCGTCAGCATCATACTCAGCCTCTTCTTCGGGCGTCAGAATATTTTGCGGATTAAAAAAATGGTCACGCACGGTTTGAGTGTACGCCCATTCTTTATCATCTTTTTTGATGTTCGGGGCAGTTTTTATCTGCTTTGCGCGTTTGTTTTTCCCGCAGACTTTGTCTCCGGTCTTACAGCAAGGAACAAATTTTCCGTCTTTATCGGTTGGCATAGGGGGTTTGGTGATATGCGGGCTATAGCCTAAACGCCTTAGTTTGAATCTTTCCAGCTAATTGCATCTACAGGACACGCCTCGATCGATTCTTGAATTTTCTCTTCGCTTTCACCGGTTGGATTGACCACTTTGGATTTTCCATCGTCCTGCATTGCGTATGTGTTTGGACAAATTTGAGTGCAAAGCGTACAGCCGATACATAAAACAGGGTCCACATATGGAACTTTGCCGGCCGTACCTTGCTCATTTTGTTGTGCATCTTCTGACATAGTAAATCTTGTTAATTTCTGGCCTTTCAGCTCACACGTTATATCAGAAAAAAGAGGCTAAATAAAGATTAAGTTCAGGAACGCAGAAAAAAGAGAGACTCGGTTGAATGTGTAAAAGAAAGGGGGCAGGTGCTTCCGGCGGAGAGTCTAGATTGACTCTCCCCGGAGCCGGAAGCACCTTGGGGATGTAATGCGTGGTTTGTGGTCCCGGGTGACCACGGTAGGTATAAACAGGGGATAAAACGCTAGTCTGCGGGACAGCCACCGGTGACGACCACAGCATTACCGGGGGCGACGAAGTACGTCGCTCCGGATTTTGCTGGGTCGCACGCTCCCACGAGGGGGGGCGTTGGCGGGTACTGTCCCTGAGCTACCTTGCCGGCCGCGGAGACGTAATGGGCCGGGTCAGGGTATCCGAATCCGAAGACGAATCCGTCCGGATGCGAGTGGCTGTCAGCTTTGACCACGATTCTCACGCGGCCGTTGGCATCGAGCTCGCCTGGATTCCAGGTGAGACAGGTTGAGGGTTGGGACGGGGCGCCGGAAACGGGGAAAGTGTCGAGAGTGGACGGGTCGTCGCCGAAATCTGCGTTGGTGTAGTCGATGACCTCACCAATAAGAGCGAAACACAGCTTGACCGGGGCCAAGCACAGTCCGCTCGGAGCACACAGCGCATCGCCAGTGCAAGTTCCGCAGGTTTCGCCGCATCCGTCGTCTCCACATTCCTTGCCACTGCAGTTCGGGGCACATACTTCGCCCGTGCACTGTCCATTCTGGCAAGTCTCGTTCGCGGCACAATTACCGCAAGAGCCACCGCAACCGTTACTTCCACATTCCTTTCCAGAGCAGGAGGGAGTGCAGGGTCCTTCAACGCAGGTACCGGCCTGGCAGGTATTTCCAGCCGAGCAGGTTCCGCAGGAACCGCCACATCCATCAGATCCACACTGTTTGCCGCTACAGTCGGACTGGCACGAGGTGCACAGACCGCCGACGCAGGAAGCGCCGGGGGGGCAAGAGCCACAGCTACCGCCACAGCCATCACCGCCACACTGTTTGCCCGCGCAATCAGGTGCGCACGGGTCTTTGGAACAGACGCCGGTTTGGCAGTTGTAGCCAGCCGGGCAGGTGCCGCACGTTCCACCGCAACCATCAGAGCCACAGTTCTTTCCGGTGCAGTCGGGCTCACAGACACACAGGCCACCGACGCAATGTTCGTCGTTAGCACAGGTGCCGCATGAGCCGCCGCATCCATCGGAACCACAGTTCTTTCCGGTGCAGGTGGGGACACAGACGCACTGACCATCAGTGCAAGTGTGACCGTAGGTACAGGTCCCGCAGGAGCCACCACAGCCGTCGTAGCCGCATTCGCTTCCAGTACAGTCGGGGGTGCAGCTCTTGTAGGGGTCGGGGTGGCAGAGATAGTCAGTTCCACAATAGGGTTTTGCCGGATCAGTGCAGACGCCGCAGTCGTCGAGTCCCACTACTCCACACTGGAGGTTGTAATCCTCACAGAGTGATTCCAGCTTCGCGAGCACTTCCTCCGACGTGTTGGGGGGAAGCTGTTCGCACTGGTAGGTGGTGGGTTCGCAATACGGCATGTCCGCGGGGCAATCGCCACAGTCGTGGGTCCCAACAATCCCGCACATCAGGTTGTACTCGGTACAGGGGTTGACTTCGGGCGGAGGAAGAGGGATCTCAGTTCCGACATCCTTGCAGAGGCCGACATCGCAGAGTTCATCTTCCTTTTCGCAGGCGCCGCAGTGTTGGGTGCCAACGAATCCGCATTCCATCTTGTACAGCTTACAGAGATCAGTTGTCGTCGGGTCATCGGGGTCATTCGGATCCGGGGTTTCCTCTCCGGGACGGGGAATGCACTGCCCAACTGGGCATTGCGGTTGGTCGTCCGAACAGGTCCCGCACCAATGGCCGGCGAAGAAGCCACATTCGACTCCTTCATCGAAACACCACTCGGGGTCCGAAAGTTCGCTCCAAGGATCACTATCCTCGGAAGAGGTTGCAGTCATACTGGGTTCGGCATGTTCGCGACATGCGCCGATACCCAGAGCCAAGGCCGCAAGGGCCACAATAAGGAACAACGTGGTCTTGTTCATGATTCTTTCCTCCATAAACGGGTTGTTTTCAAGACCAAAATCTCTATCTATATCAATCGCACAAGGTGCGTTAAAAAGGGCAAACGGCACTTAGAAAGTGCCAAGTGATGCAGGATGCATCAGGTAGGGAATATAGAAAAGCGTATTTTTCACGCATTATTAGAATAATTACTAAGCTTAAGTTCTCACCTCAAGCCGTCGACCATGGAGACAAATCCTGTTGCCCGCTAAAGTTAGGGAATTGTCCCCAGGACCGACAGCTTGAAATAGAGTAAAAGCCTAAACATTCAACCGAGTTTTCAAAGGTCGTCCTATTTTTACTGCACACAAAAACAGGGGCGGACGAAGTCCGAACCTATAAGAGGCGCCTTAATGTATTGATGAATACGAGCATGTTGCGGGCATCCTATCAAGAAATAAAAATAGGAGTCGAAATATACCAGTAAACCAGGAAGATGTCAACTAAAAACTCCAAAAACCCGCATGTGTAAAACAAGCAATAAAAACTTGACATAACCCGTAAAGAGATGTACGATTCACAGCCTGGCCCAATTATAACCTGATACAAATGCCTATTTTGGCAGTTAGTTATCGACCTTGTTACAGGTTAGCGAAGTCATGCTAACAGATTTCGCGCATCCTGCATCGCACTTTGCGCGGCGTATAAGGTTAGATGTGGCCAGCGTTCATTGAAAATAGGCACTACGTAATTTCATAGCTTCCTCTCAAACAAGGAGCGGTTCCAGTAGGGAATAAATCTAAAACAATTTCACAACATACGTTGTAATTGGGCCAATTTTTGGGTTTATTCCCTGTTTGGGCCGCTTCTCAAAGAGGGAAGTGGTGAATATTTGGAAGAAACAAAGTTTGGGTTAACCAACAATTTCGCACAGAGGAGGTGCAACATGAGAGGATTTCTCTCAACACTGGTGGTGGTCGTACTTGCGATCGCCTGGGCACCCGCAGCATCTGCGGAGACCTGTCCCGATGGGAAGGTCAAAGTTCTCGGCCAATGCTGGTCGAAATGCGGATGTGGGACAGGGGAAACATGCCACAAGGGCGGATGTATCCCCACTGATCAATTGACAGCCCTGAAGTTGGCGCGCGCACGTGTGCATCGCCAGAGCAAGAAGGTCAAAGAGCTGGAAGCCCAGCTCGCGGCTGAACGACAGGCCAAGGTAGACGCTGAGGCCAAACTGCAAGCCGCAACCGAAGAGAAGCTCAAGGCAGACGCTGAGGACAAGAAGAAAGCCGAAGCAGAAAAGAAGAAGAAAGCCGAAGCCGAGAAGAAGAGGAAGGCCGAAGCCAAGAAGAAGAAGAAGGAACTCGCCAAACTTCTCAAGAGGACCAAAACCCTCGAGGAAGAAAGAGGCGAGCTCGAAATGGCCAAGAAGCAGGCGGAAGCGTTCCGTCACTTCGAAATAAACATGGCATTCTTCTTCGCAATGGCAGGAGCCGATCAAGCCGGAGATTACCCGGTAGGCGGATACGCATCTGCACGCGGCTATCTGGACATCACGGATTTCTTCATGTTGTTCCTCAGCTTCGGACCTCATGTCCTTAGCCTCGAAGATGGCACTCCCGCTTATGGAGTCTTCGGGGACATCGGCGCTCGGTTCCAGATCGCACTCGTAACTCTCGAAGGTTTCTACCGACCAAATTTCAAGGTCGCGAAGATCTACGAGAACGGAGAGGGATTCTCCAATGCTGGTGGCGCAGCGATCGGACTCCAGTTCGGGCACTTCAACCTGCGTTGGGAGTTCGTCGGGGATCAGTACATGCCCCTGGCAAACGGTCCCTACTGGTGGACCGGTCCGGTACTTGGGTACAAACCCATCCCCGAAAAGCCGTCCACCCTCGCAAAGAAACGCCAACAGAGGAGCGAGGCGAAGAAGAACAGTAATCACCTGGCAGAAGCCCGTCGCAAACGTGCGCTCGAGCTCGCGGCCATACAGGAGAGGCTCAACGAGCTGAACGCCGCGGAACAAGCCGAAGTCGACAACGCCGGCGCCGAAGCCGATGTCATCGACGGTGAGAACGCCGAAGCCGAACCCGACACCCCCTAACCCTCCAACCAACTGGTCAGGAAGAAATAGGCGTATTATATATCGCCCATAATTTACACGTTCCGACCAGCTTTCTTTCTCTACGTAGTGCCTATTTCTTCCATTCTCTTTAAAACACCCCAAATCGCATGTAAATGCGGAATTTGACGTATCCGAGAGAGGCACAGAAGTCAAATTCCTCCCAGGGAAGGGATTTCGTATAAAACCCCCAACCCACCAAACACCCCCACAAAGCAAAAACCCCCCGCTTGCGCGGAAGGTTTTCGCCCCTCATTCCTATGAAAATGTCTATCGTATGAGTGTGTGGTGATGTTTTTCGTGCCGGGCCGTAGCCGGGCGGATCCAGAACGGATCCAAGTGGGGAACATCCTAACCCCAGGCCGAACTACTATTATTGTAGTAATCCAGAGTTACTCAATCTGTATAGTAATTGTGCAACCTCAGCTCTGGTAACTTTGTTACCTGGGTAGAAGTATCCAGCGTATGTGTTGTACAGATCATAGTCGTGAGCCATACATACATAGTCTGTATACCAAGTCTTTTCAGCTGTGTCGTTGTAGTAACTTACATTACAAACCGGTACGTTGTATCCGTTAACAGTTTCAGCCGCTTCAAGAACATATTTTAGAAGTTCAACACGGTTGATTTCGTACTCAGGTTTTACAAGTGTAGTACCTTCGTAACCATTAACCATTCCGTAGAACTTACCAGTTCTCAAATACTTCATGTACCATTCACCAACGATTGTGTCTGTAAATCCAAGGTCAGTCATATCGTCAGCAAGAACAGGTACTCCGAAAGCTAAAAGTGTAACTTTCAAAGATTCAGCTCTTTTAAGGAAGTCATAAGGTCGGAAAGCTCCGTTAGGATCACCTACAAAGATTCCTTCAGCCTTCGCCCATGCGATAGCTTCGCAGTAAGGTGAAGTAGTGGGAACATCGTAGAATCCACAACTTTTTCCAGTCGATCCAGGGGGAGTCGGTTCAACACCAACACCACCTTCATAACCGATAACGAAGAAACCTCTTTCTTTATCAGTTTTGCTTGTAGATCCAACTGTTTTTGCAGTTACTCTGTATGAGTATTTTTCATCTTTATCCAATTTCTTTCCGTCTTCATCACGTCCATCCCAAGAAACTGTATAAGTTCCTTCAGATTTTACAACGTCGTCCTCAAGAACAACTTCTGGGTTTGATGATTTACCACCCTTGAAAATTTCAACTGTAACTTCAGCTTCATCATCAAGTGTGTATTCGATCACAGCTCCTTCAGTTGTAGTCTTAGGGATAACGATAGGATTGATGAAATCGTTAGTTGCGTTAGTCTTGTTTGAAGGATCATCTTCCTCAACTTCAACATCAACAGTCTTAGTTGAGTAAGCATCATCGTTCGCAAGATTTGCGGCAGTTACTTTGAATTCATATTCACCTTCGTCTTCTTCGTCACCATCATCGTCCATACCGTCCCATTTAACTGCATACCATTTTTTCTTGCTCAATTCTTCTTCGTCCATAAGAGTAACAACTTCTTTATTACCATCCATTACTTCAACAGTAACAAGAGCGTCGTCCTCAAGTAGGAATACTACATATGAGAATTCATCAATTGTATTGTCGAAAGTAGTTTTAGTAACGAAGAGATCGTCGCTAACCTCTGGAGCAGAGTATTCAACATCAACAACAACAGAATATGTGTCGTCATCAGCTTCCCATACTATTGCCCAAAGACCTTCGTCGATATAGTCGTCGTCCTCATCAAGTCCGTTCCATTCAAATTCATAATCATCGTCGTCCATGTCTTCGTCTTCCCAAAGTTCAACGTCTTTGCTTCCGCTAACTTCTTCAGCGTAAAGGACAAAGTCGTCAACTTCTTCTTCAAGTTCCCATTCAAGCTCAAGATCTTCTTCCGAAGGATCCCAAGTTGGATAAGGGTCAACTTCTACATTAGTGATTATTACTGATCCTCCGCTTGGAGTATCATAAACAACATCAAAATCAAGTGTTGCAGAAACCATATCGTGTCCAACAACAGCTGTTAGAGTCGCTAGGTAATCACTGGCAGGAACGTTAGCACCATCTTCGTCGGTACCGTCCCATTCGAATGATCCACCATCAGTATCAGTTTCTACTGCTGAAGCAACAACATCGTCAGTAGCAAGGTCTACGATCTCAAACTGAACTGCGTCAGCTACAACCGAAAGGTCGTATTCAAATCGTAGATTACCCTCTAATGGATTGTAAGCAGTAGTTGAAACATCGAATTTTTCGATCTCAACATCTCCATTTTGAGAAGGGTCAGAAGTAACGGTAAGAACAACGTCTGCTTCAGACATATTTCTGCTTGAAGTACTAACTGCAAATGCATTAACAGTGTAATCACCGTCAGCAAGAACAGAACCGTTACCAAGGATACCTGCATAGGTATCAACTCTTGAAGTTTCAACAACCTCAGAAGAGTAAAGAGTTGCCACTGCGTCGTTTGTCGCAGGATCAAGAACCTTCAAAGTTACAAGTGAAGGCTCGTTTACCTCTACAGTAATCTCTACAGTTTCTCCTTCACCAGGATTAAAGGTGCCAGGAGTAACAGTTAAAGACTCTAGAGGTGGAGTAACGCCAGGAGCATTAACTTCATCAATAAGAACTGCTGATGCAGTTTGGCTTGAGAGAAGTCCGATAAGCGCCATAACGCCAAGAAATTTTTTCCACATATTAGGAGTGGTTAGTTTGTAATGTAATATGTATATATATATGTAAAGTTCTAATAGGTCGGCAATTGTAAATACAACTCGCACTTTTGTCAAGTACTAAAACGCATAGAGTTGCAAAATGTTACACATTTTTGTCAAGACACGTGGGCTCAACAGGTTAGAGGAGAGTTTTTAGGTGCGAAAAGTTTTTTTAAAAAAAGTCTTTTTTGAGAAAAATTTAAGAAAAACTTGAAGAAAATTTGAGAAAAATTTAAGAATCAGGGAGTAAAATAAAAACAGAAAATTAATCTCAACCAAAATGCCGAGACGCAAAATGAAATTCGAAAAAGAACGATATTACCACATAACAAACAGGGGATTGTTAAAACGTAAGTTGTTTTTTAATCACAAGGATTACCGCAGATTTTTAGAAAGACTAAAATACTACAAGAGAAAATTTGACATCGATATTGCTCTGTACTGCCTGATGCCAAATCACTATCACCTCATAATGAGACCAGAATCTGGAGATGATGGACTTCAATTTATTAAATTTTTACAAATGTCATACGCTAAATATTTCAATATAAAATATGATAGAAAAGGGCAAACATTCGAGGGGAGATATCGTCTAGAATTATTGGACAGTCAGCAATACCTGGTCAACACGATGAAGTATATAATAAACAATCCTATAAAAGCTGGATTGGTAGAAAAAGCAGAAGATTGGCCATATTTGTCATTCAGGGAGTCATTGCTATCAGGCAACCCCGGGGTTAACCCCGGGGTTGAAATTACAGGTTAGAAATTACAGGTTAGACGTCGACCCCGGGGTCGAACCACCTACAAAAAAGAAGGAACCCCCATCTCGGGAATTCCTTCTTTATATATAGCGGGCAGACCGGCCTGGGGGAGAGTCGATCACAAGGACCGACTCAAAACCCAAGCACAATCTTTAGTTGAAGAATCTGTATAATGCTTCAGCTACTTGTCCTCTAGTTGCCATTTCGCCTGGCATGAACATACCAGCAACAACATCGAATAGACCGTCAGCTTTCGCTTGGCATGCATAGTCTGTATACCATACTCCCATGAATACATCAGTATATGGATTAACACCACAAGATTGAACACTTGCAGTACCAACCAATTTACCAGCTTCATAAAGGAATTTTAGAAGTTCAACACGGCTAACTCCAGATTCAGGACGAACTGTAGTCTTGCCTTCATCACCTGCAAGAAGAGCAAATTCTTTACCGCTTCGTAGGTAAGGCATGTACCATTCACCAACGATTGTGTCAGTCCATCCAAGGTTAGTTCCGTTGTCAGCATAAACAGGAAGACCCAAAGCCAAAAGAACAACTTTCAAAGCTTCAGCTCTGTTTATAGATGAGTAAGGTCGGAAGTTACCATTTGGATCACCAGCAAAGATTCCTTGTTCTTTAGCCCATTCGATAGCATCACAGTTATCGTTAGACTTAAGAACATCGTTGAATCCGCAAGTGTTGCTAGAAACAGGAGTCAACGGAGTACTTGGATTATAGCTTGGAGTAGTTGTTGACTCTTCAGCTGGTCCGCCGAAGATTTCACCAAGATCGTTATCAATCACAAACTGTCCAGATTCAGACTCAGTACTTGTACTTCCAGATTTCTTTGTGAAGATTTTGTAGCTGTATTCGCTTTCTTTTACAAGATCTCCTTCGTCATCTCTAGTATTCCAATCAACTTCAAGGTCACCAGATTTTTTCGCAGTGTAAGGAAGGATTTCCTCGTCAGCGCTTCCGCTTGTCGAAGTTCCTTTCCAAACAGCAACACGAACGTCTGCTCCGTCCTCAATGTTGAAAGAGAATGTAAGGTCATCTCCTTGTCCTACGATAGGAGGAAGAACAACGTCTTGAGTAACGTTAGATTTTGAACTTGAAATATCGTCTTCATCAAGGTCAACAACTTCGCTGGCAGTGTCGCAAGTTTCGTCGTCACCTGCACTACAAGCTTTTAGTTGAAGTTTGAATGAATCCTTATAGTCAAAGTCGTCACCATCATCATCAAGACCGTCCCAGTACACAGCGTACCATTTGTTTTTCTTAAGCTCTTCTTCTTCAAGAAGATCAACTTTAGACTTACCGTCTTTGTAGAGTTCAACCCAAACAGTAGCGTTGTCCTCAAGTTTGAATACTAAGTAAGTACCTTCACCTTGGTCAGGATCAATGTCGTCTTTTGTAACAAAGATTTCTTTGATCTTAGGCTCGTCGTACTTAACCATAAATTCTTTCTCAACGTAGTAAGTTTTTTCATCGATTTCTCCAAGGAAAAGAAGTTTCCATGTTCCTGGCTCTAGGTATTCATCATCCTCATCAAGTCCGTCAAATTTAACGTCGTAGTCGTCTTTATCAAGATCGTCTTCGTCGTAAATTTCAACTTCTGTAGTTCCCTTTCGAGCTTCAATTTTAAGAGAATCAAAGTCGTCAGTCAGTTCCCATTCGATATCAAGCTCATCTTCGATTGGGTCCCAAGCAGTTGATGAAGAAGTAGCAGTTGGATCAAGATCGATATTTTTGATCTTAGCCGCTCCGTCGTAGTATGTAGAACCTTCTGAATCAACAGTTAAATCAAGAGCATCAACAACAATGTATCCATTGTCATTCAACGCAGTTAGAGAAACTGTATAAACACCAGCTTCAACAAGGTCTCCGTTTGTTTTCTTTCCATCCCAGTCGAATGAAACAGAACCAGAGCTATATTGATCAGCACCGTCAAAATCAGCAGGTGTGAAAACAACATCACCGTTCGAATCAACGATATTAGCTGTTAGATAAGCTGAATTTTCAAGAGTGAAAGAAACAGTAGTTTCTTCTTCGTCAGCCTTGAAAGACGCAGGGTCTGCAGTGAAGTCTGAAAGAACAGGAGTTCCAACATTGTTGTACTCAACTGTGAAGTTTACAACATTGCTAGTATCAGTTTCTCCAGCGGCACTTGCAGTCATTTTCGCAGAGTAGTCACCTTCAAGAAGAAGGTCATCCTTGTCGTTGAAAGGTCCCCAAGTCATTGTGTCAGAAACTGCACTGCTTGTTTTAGAAATAGTCTTTAGAGTACTAACTCCATCAAGATTATAAACAGTAACAGTGACATCTGCTGTCTCGTTCAAAGTGTAATCAAATTCCAAAGTTTCGTCAGCCGGATCCCAAGTAGCAGGGGTAACGCTGAAAGTTTGGATAGATACTCCTTCAGAAACTGTCAAAGTAGCTTCGTCCAAATCTTCATAAAAATCATCTCCAGAATTATAGGCAGAATAGAAGTATAGAGAGTAATTTCCGTCCGCCGCCAAGTGATTGTCATATACACCATCCCAATCAAATGAAACATCACACATGTGAGTTACATCATCACAATCAACAGGAACCTCAACATCAAAAACCGCAAGAAGATCAAGAGGATTTGATTCAGCATACAGAAGAACGGCTATGCCATCAGCATTGTCAGCCACTTGAAAGTTCTCAACAAGTCCTTCGCCACCAGCAAAATCAACAGTGCCGAGACTAGAAGGAACACCCTGTACAAGATTCTCGTCTGTAAAAGTTTCAGCAAAGGCAGTATTTACCACCATTGTTGACAGAATACCGACGATACCCAGTAGTGAAACAATTTTTTTCACCATATAAATAGGGTTAGATATAAATAAGTATATATATTAAGGCGCTTCTTTTTGCGCAAAATAGATTTGATGCCTAGCCCATTGGGGCCTGTCCTACAGGTTACAGCCTCAGCCATAACGGAAGGTCGTTAATAATAATATAAAACTTCGTTTTGACAACCCTTTAGTACGGCAAAAAAACGAAATTATTACATAATCATACTTTGAATCAAGTTGCAAAATCAGGTATTTTGTAGCCTATTCAGTAAAAACAAGGTCCCTCTATCGTGCAAAATCTTTCGTCCACCATCATCTAAAACTACATGTGGGAGATCGGCTCCATCATCTGGATCCTCCCCCACGGTAAAAGAAGTCCCGTACCTTCCATTCAAGAAATAATGGTCATTCCCCCCTGTTTGAGGGTTGTCTCCAATTACCATGATCTCGCGGCACTTCGCATCCTCTTCAAATTCCATGCCCCTAGAATCTTTCAAAAATTCATGAAAAACTTTCACAGCATTATCCTTATCTCCATCAGCAGGACATATCAAACAGCCAAGCCCAGAATCCCCAATATGCAAATAATCCAAAGCTGTCTTTCCGCCAGCATCATATTCACTCATAAACTTATAAGTAATATTAAAAATCTCAGCCGACAACCTGTTCACTTCATCAATATGCATCCCCACGCGGCCAATCGGCGCAAGAACAATAGGTACAAGATGAGTTAAAATCTCGACTTTTCCATCAAGCAACTTATGCAATCGGTTTTCGAAAGCATCTTTCGGAACCTCATTTGGCCACTTCGCGATGTAGAACGTTTTCCAGTTGGCTTCTTCATCGCAGGGTTCAGCCCCAGTCCCATCGCCAGTCTCGTCATCAGCCCCAGCACCGCAAGGAGCCCCGCCCCCCACAAACTCATATCCAACCGCTCCATTCTCAGCTAACAGGTATAAATTGCGCATAGCTTCCTCTCCAAACCGTCCCAGAATCTGCTCAATAACCGGACCGAACCTCTTAGCAAAAGACGAAAGTTGTCGCCCAGTACAAACAGCAAGAGGAAATCCAGCGTTCAGTAACTCGCCAATCCGCTCAGCAAGATCATTTTCAACCTGAAAAACTCCACGGTCCGTCAAAGTTCCATCATAATCGAACATCGCAACCTTAAATTTTCCAAAATCAACCTCAGATAAGCTATTCATGGCCGCACTTTACCAGCTCCCCCATTGAAAAACAACCGGTTTTAAGGTATAATACCTAGATACAATAGTATTCAAAATGACTCAAATTGAACCAAAAATCAGTAAACTCATAACCTCTTCCCTTTTCCTCAGCGAAAAGAAAAAAGAGGAACTCAAAGAACTTCTAAAATCCGCAACACCAGCGGAAAAAGAAGACCTTTTGCAATTACTCGAATCAGAAAAAGAGGCGGCCAAAGAATTCACGCAAAAAATGATAGAGCAAAAAGGCCCAGAGGCAATCACGGACCTTAACCGGATAGTACACAAAGGCAAAAGGGAAGTCAGCAAAGGCCAAGAAAAAGAAGATCGCCAAAAAGAATCAAAGCAACTCGACCAATTAACCAAAGACCTGGAAACCCTATAAAACAGAATGGATAAAATTCAAAAACAAAAAAACAGACTCGATAAATTTGATCGGAAACTAGACAAAAAGATCTCTGTTTTGGGCAAGGAGCAAGAAGAGAAATTAACACAAATATACTCAAAGAACGTGAATGATCTAATGTGGCTCACAGAAAAACTCCAAAGCGAAAAGGCCAAAGACAAAGTGAAAGACAATATACTAGAAGCGTACAAAAAAATTGATCAAAACAATATAGGTCTCGCAGAGTCTCAGAAACAATTTGGATCTGCAGTTTTGAGGTGGCAAATCAAAGTAGAAGAAAGATTGGGAGTGGAAAAAACAACGAGAGAAGAACTCAAACATAAAAAAGAGCGCGCCGAAGAACGTATGCGAAAACTCACAGAAGAAGATGAAAAACCGGACGAAGTACAAACAAATATAAACAAAGCACAAGCAACAGTAGAAAATCTAAAAGAATTCAAAGAAACAGTCACTGACGATCCGGATTTGGAAGAACGAATCGATGAGGTGATAGAAATGCTGACTGACGCAATCCGAACTGTCAAAAAAAGCGCAGAAATAAAAAATCAAATACATCTCAAACTCAAAGAAAAAGCAGGAAGAGCATTTATAAGATATTCAGTATTGAGCAAAGAATTGGAAACATATGAAAAATCTGAAGAGATCTCAAAACAAGTTGCAGAAACTCGCGAAACAACCTCTCACGCCGCCGATATCAAACTGGAAATAAAAACAATAGATAAATACATAGGGGAACTCAAAGAACTCCAAAAAACTTTCGACCTCAGTGGAGGACTAGAAGATTTGTTAATGTCTCCAAAGGAAGACGAAATCCCATCGATGGAATTCGACAAAAAATCCCTCCAAGTTCTAGCTGACAGCGGAGGATACTTCAAGGCGACAAACACATTCTTCGAAAGAACATCAGATGCGGAAAAAATAAAAGCCTTAACATACGAGGAAATACTTGAGGAATATAGAGTGCTGGAAGGACTAGGTCCGGTCGTTGAAGGCAACCCAACCCTCACGAAAGACCTCAGAACCGTATTAGAAGGGGCTAGAGAAGAACTTGTCGGTCGCAAAACAATGGAAATAAAAGACGAGATTATAGAGGAACTGGACGGAGAAATAATAGAGATCTTTAAATGGGGGGACGGGAACTTTGAATACAGCGTAGTCGATGACGCTGAAACATATTTCACGTTCATTGAAACAGATGAAGGACTTCAAATTCTCCCGAAGCCATCATTCATGAATCTCAAAATGGAAGACCAAATGTTGGTCCGAAGTGTCCTTGCAAAATTGAACACAAAAATTACTCTAAAACAGGAAGAAGCTCTTCTCGAAACAGAAGATCGCGAATGCATGAAAAGATTCTACGAAGCAAATCAATCCCTCTCAAAGGGTGATTATCTGGAAGCAAAAAATCTCTACAAAGAATTTTTCAGAACATACGAAGTAGATCCGTGGATGAAAGAAGATCCTTCGGAGTCAGAAGAAGTTCTCAGAGCAAGAGAAAATCTCAAACTCATTGCCGAATATGAAATATCAATGGCGAGCGACCAGCTTAACAGCATGGAAAAATCGATTGCCGTATACAGGTCGTATTTCGTGGACTCTCAAGCAGTACACGATTTTGGAACAAATAAAGAAATAGCGGGGCATATGATAGGAAGTCAGCGAGTAGTTTTAAATCTTGCCAAAGAATTAATAAATGCAGATAACAATATAGTAACCCTTGAAGACGCAGTAGAAGCCGTGGGAGGAATGACTAAACTTGATCTTCCCCAAATGATCGGGTATTTGAAAAGTTTAGGTCTTACCTATACAGACGCAACCCAAGCAAAATACACCTACGGAAACTGGTACAAAGACGGCATAGCATTCTATTTCAGCGAATTCGGCACCCATTTCGAAGATGGCGACTATATACATAGCCTGGAAGGACAAAAATACCTCCGTTCTTTCGATGCAATACAATCTACAATCGAACAAAGAGGTGACTTAACCCAGGACGAAATCCTCGAAAAAGCAAGAGAATACAAAGAAGTGGGATTATACGAACTATCCGAGAAAATGTACGATCTTTATTTCAAAGATGTTTATCAAAAAAATGCAACGAACGAACTAACCTTCGAAGCTTACAGAATGAGGTTTGAAAAAAATCCTGGCCAACGGAAAGAAGCGGACAAACAGATAAAACAATTTGCGGATATGTACGAAGAAGAAGGGAAAATAATTAGTCCCGACGAAAAAGCCGCAATGAGAGCAAACATAATTAAAGACGCATGGAAAAAAGACATCCAACGTAGAATCTCTATAGGGCAAAAAAAAGGAAGGATGACGGGAAAGATGGGAAGAGTATGGCACGAATACAACGACGACATACTGGAAGCGGACAGAGACTGGTATGAATTACACAAATTCACATGTCAGGAATGGGACCGATTTGTCGAAGAAATGCCATTGGAAATAATGTCAATAATAGCTACAGCAGGTGGGGCAGGATGGATAGGTAAAAAAGTAACACAAAAAATAGCTGGGAAAATTGTACTCAAACAACTAGCAAAACTCGGGCTCAAAAAAGCTTTCGAAAAAGGAGGAATGAAACTTGCGATGAGGCAATTAAGCAAAATAGGATTCAAGAAAATAGCCGAAGCAATAGGGAAAAAAGAAGCAATGCAAATCGCCAAAGCGCAGTTCATGGGATTCATAGTAGAAGCTGCGGCATTCTCAGAATTGGGGATGCTTTCACACGCACTCCGGAGCAAAGACTTGTCAGCATTGGTAAGCCCGACAGCTCACTTGGAAGGATTTGGACACAGCGTGCTGACTCTTGGGACACTCCGTGCAGTCAATCTGCCATTAAAAGGACTAGAGAAATTAGAAGGACTAGGAGGAGCATTGGCAAGAGCAGGAATAACAACAGTAGCAGATACTGCGGCATTAACCGGACAACAACTCGCGCTTGGAAAAATAGCAGGAACTTCAATGGAAGATAGAGACATTGCCGCTCTCATTCGCCAGAACGCAGCACTTTCAATAGGTATCCGTATAGGACATGGAGCACTCAACATGCCAGGAAAAGTGAGAAAAAACTTGGGACTAGGCCCATCAGTAAGGGAACGTCTCATTTCTTCAAAAGAAGTCCTCGATGCAGAACTCCTCAAAAATAGTTTGAACATGGGACTTGGCAAACCCTTGGAAGCATTATGGAAAGCAGGGAAGGAGTTGGTTAATGGGGGGAGGGGGAAAAAACTAAAATTAAATAAACCACAAACATTCCCAATAGAAGACGGACTATTAATACCAGTAGAAGGAATCCCAATTCTATGTTACGAGTCGAGAGGTGTTTTAAGGGTAGACATAAAAGGATTTACAGGAACAGCAAAAGAAACAGACATTGTTCTGGGCACTGGAGATTCAACGGTGATTGGGGGAGAATTATTGTCAAACGTCTCTGGTAAAGATTTTAGAAATAGTGTGCCCCCGCAAGATATCCGGATAACTTACAAAGGAAAAGGGCAAATTGAAGTGACCAAATTAAGCAAAACAGAATTTCCAACTGCAGTAATGAAAAACGAGGCATACGTTGAATACAAATACGGTGAACAGCTAGATCCATTTACAAAATACGAATTTTCAACAAAGAAAGGTGAAATAGAAATTGATCTCGGGGAAAGACATCAAGTCACCTGCTACGGAACTGAAAAAGGAACAGTAACTGTAAAAGTAGGGGAAAACCGTTGGTATAAATTAAAAAAAGGACAAAAAGTAACAATAGGTAGGAAAGATGCACAAAAAGTAACGGGGGTTGAGGACATGAAAATATCATCCAAACACGTCACTATTGAAAATATAGGTAAGGGGAAATTTACTGTGATGGACAGAGAATCGGGAAACAAAACGACTATAGAAGTCGGAGATTTGTTGGAGCGCTACAGGGGCAAAGCAGAGCAACCAAAATTTACGGAGAAAATATTCAGAGAGATGAAATTTAAACAAAAAGGAAAAGTAAAAATAGGGGACAAAACATTCTATATGGGGGAAGTGACTACCGACGGAGATTATTTATACTGCACAGCAATGGTGGACATGGGGAAAGACGCGGAAATAATAAACAGTGAGAAGGCAAAAGAGAACACATTGGTCCCAAGGCCATTTTTTAAATCACAATCCGGAGGGGAGTGGAGAGCAACGCGGGGAATATACCCAAACGGAAAGGGGGGGATGACGATTGACAAAGGAATAGGGATTTCTTACACACAAGAAACTCAGTTAGCAGAACCATTGGTAGAATATCTGGAAGGGGTAGAAAGAAGAGGGAAAATCAAAAATAATGGGATAGACATTATAAGAGAACATTTTCACATGATGTACACCAAGGAAGTCGAGACTTATGCAGAAGAAGTTTCAGGGGTGTATCCTGTGGATAAAAACCCAATGAGTGATTACGGATTCAAGCTCCCGGGATTCCAACCGGGGAAGATGCATATGAGAGTAGATAGTGAAAGCCTAAAAGAACTAAATTATCCCGAAGGGTTTATCCCAAGTTTTTCAAGAGGACCGAAAAGAGTCGTCAGAAAAATTCACCCTCAATTAAGCCAAAAAATAGTAGACGGAAGGCCAACAGGGGAAATAGACCCTAATAAAAAAGTAACGATAGAATACTATGACTCAGTACTTGATTTCGGAAAGGAAGGGATGTTCGATATAGAAATAGCAATGGGTCACGACGTAGAAGGAAGAGTATGGATTGCATCTATTCGTATAGATGGAGCAGGAACAACAACGTATGGAACCGATGTGATGGTTTTGGACCCGGGACTATTGGTAAATAAACCGCTGGATTATGCTGTGCAGGTACCAGGGCTCAAATATGGTGAGCAAAAAAAAGTATTCAGTGAAGTGTACAACAAGGAAACGAAACAGATGGAAGAATATTATATGGACATAACTCCATTACTGGATAATCTGGAAATAATTCAGAGATTCAGAAGGGAAAGAGGTATATACAGACCATAACAAATAATATAAATCAAAACCCCATGGCGGAAAAACAAATTGCAAATCAATCGATAGACACGATGCTAGGAGAATTGGATCAGCAATCCCAATTCGTAAGTCCTGGTATAAGAGAAATTTTGGAAGGGATAAAAGAAGGAGAACAAATAGATCAAAAATTACTAAAACTATTGGTAGAAGACGAATATCAACTCTTAACAAACTTAGGATTATTGGATCATTTCCAGGACGTCATTCTCGATAAATTAAACGTGAATACAAAAATGGAAATACTGAGAAAATTGTACCGGGAATACATGGAAGACAGCAGCGGTAAAAAAAGAGTGACAATCTTGAGAACATTTCTAATCATTGCCAAAAAAACAACCGAACCAGCTTATAAAGTGGAAATAAGCGCGATGCTGAATTCATTGGCTGAAGAAAATAAACATAACGAAGGACCGATAGAAGAAATAAGGAGTGCTCTAGGGAAAGTAGACCCTGAATTTGCTCCACCACCTGCACCAACCACCTAAAACGGCCTAACCACCTTCGGGAAATTCTTCCAAACAGGAATCCCGCACCAATGTGCGCCCTCAGGGCAAGGCCCTTCGCGCTTCATTTCGCCGTGGCCGCCTGAGCCATCTTCATCGCCCGTAATGCCACCATGTGCACGCGTCAAACAAGGCGGGCCCAAGTACTTAGCCACGCGCGGATGCACTTCCGCCACTTGCGACAATTCATCCATCGAAGCATTATAAATTTCAAGCTGAGCGTTAAAACATGTTCGAAGTCGCCATTTGTGCATAAACCCAAGTAGATTGCCGCTCTGCGTAAAACGAAGATTCAAAGCATTCGGCAAAATATAAACAGCATATTCGCTCGACACACCCATCTCAATCAACTGATTCTTCACACTCCACAACATATCGCAAGTTTCGCGATATAGTTCCGCGGCCTGAGCGTTTCTCTCAACCACAGAAGGAACATGGTAATCCGGCTTGCTTGTATGAACTCGCGACAACAAAGGTTTCGAAGTCGGAGTCATGCGATGCCTCTGATCCTGACTATCAGCTGTATGAGTAATTCTTTTTTTGAAAGTGTAATTAATGTGTTGCAATGCACGCATAAGAGGGGAGTGCGCAAAACTATTCAAAGTATCCAAGTGATAAGGATTCTTCGCAGGATTCATCACGAGATCGATAGCATCGTCATCACTCAAATCATCAGATCCAACACCCAAAACTTCTCGCACTGCATTGGCCAAAACTAACTCTCCCTTCCCTTCATACGAAACGAGTTTAGAAATTTGTCCTCCCAATTCTTCATCAAAGTCCTCAGCGAATTTATTACCGCCGAATCCTCCAGAACTGCGGACAATTCCTGATCCCCATTCAAGAGTATCTTTCTGCTGAACCGGCGTCTCTCCAATCATCTTCAAAAATGTAGGGTCAGCCTTGTTCAAAGCTCCCATCATTGCATCGACCACCACCTTCGCCTCATAAGGCGTATCACCAGAATTTACCAAACGAATATATCGCTGAAGAGTGATCCCGGAAACCGTATGGTACAAAGTCGTCCCCGCACATATAGGTAGGACATAACGAGCATTCTCAATCGCTTTCTTCTCAGAATCAACGCGCACTTGCTTCTCAGTCTGTCCTTTGATATTTCCAAGCTTACTCATCAATCTGAAATTATCTTCGATCAAAAGCTCCGACAATTTCTCATAGGCTTGATAAGCTTTCATAAACGCATTTTTGTACAAATTTGCGGCCTTAAACCCATCATATTTCGCACCACTAGATCCAGACGACCCAAGTCCTACAGCGGCTCGCCCTCCACTTCCCTCAGATTCAAAAGGAGGAACAAAAATCTCAGGCTCCTCAAAATAAACATACCTCTGGCTCTGCTGTTCGGAATTATAGAAAGGATGACTGTGCAAAAACGCCCAAACGAAATGCCGGCTCACGCCCGAAATCCCAAAAACAAAAGTTGGATGCTGAAAAGGCGTATGGTGCCCGGCGTCATAAATCAAACCTCCAATCCGTTCCCTCTGGCCGGGGGTCACATCAAAAGGCTTTATCAGCGAAGCGCTATAACACGTCCTCGCACTCGCAACAGCGATGTCAAAAGGGTCTTTCGTGTACGAAAGAAGCTCAACCTTCGGTTTCAATGTTTTTACTGCAGATTTTTGCGCGGCTTCGGCCATTTGCGGGTAGTTTTAAGTAGCTACCCAAATGTAGAGAATCTTTTATGGCTTGTCTACAATTTTCTACTTGCCCGAATCTCATCGATGATGTCTTGTAAGTCATCCGCTTTTTGCATGAGTTCAGCATTTACATTCCCTTCACCGAACATGTGGTCATACGGAACAGCGCCACTATTTGGTTCAGGAAAATACATCGCCAAAATCCTATATAGATCAACCGCGGCATCCGCATTGGGAGTATATGTAGTGAAGTGAACATTATATTTAATCAAAACTTCATAATCCGCCAAAAGAGCCAAAAGCCCACTTCTCAACCTTTCAATATCCCCCTGATCCCCGAACGAAATCAAAGCGGACAAATATTCTCTATAATAATTCAGATCATTAAACGGATTCACCTGGATAGCCTCATTAAAATACTCCGCGGCCTTCATTTCATTAAATTCCGGATTCACCGCAGAAAAATACGTTGCCCCCAACAAATACCAAGATTGCCCATCATACGGATTTAATTCAACTTGCTTCAAAGCCAATTCTTCAACTTGATTAAACTCCCCGTTCTGCAAAGCTTCATCAGCCAAATTTAAATAATAATTCCTAGGATACAAACTCCATTCCCGCGCATCCTCATCAATCTGCGAAAGCACCAAAACGCCACTTTCATACGCGGCCAAAACAAAAACCAGTCCGGCCAAAAGTAATTTCGCTCTCACGGCCACAGGCTTCTTTGTATAACTTTTTTGTTCACCCACGCCCGCGCCAACCCCCACCCCCACGCTCAGGCTCCGGAAAAACGCCAATAACAAAAACAACAGAAGCAGATTAGCAACAAAATTTAAATTGTAATCAATCATACTATGAGCAAAAGCTCCAGCAACGGAAACCCCAATAACCCACGACAACGCGCGATCTTCATCAACCATCCCACGAAAAGACTTCCACCACGCATACAAAATCGAAAACAAAAACAAAATGAACGCACCCATAGCGATAGCTCCATTCTCGGCGCCAATCTTCAAAAACACATTATGCGGATGATCCGCAATTGCGAGCAGATCCCGCTGTTCTTTCGCCTCATAAACGTATTTAAAACTATATGGCCCATATCCAACCAAAGGTCGATCCCACGTCAAACTCCAGGCACCCATCCAAAAGTCATAACGCTCCTGCCCGGACGTATACGCTTCTTGATTCGCAAAAGTAACCTTTTCCGAAATTGAAACAACATCGCCGAACCTTGCCTCGCGAATAAAATTCGCGCCAATCGTAATCAATCCGGTAATCAAAACAACCGCCACAGCCTTCTTCATAAACTCCCGATCAATCTTCTTATAAAAGAACCCTGCAAGCAAAACAACCTGTCCGAGAAACGAAAGGTACGCTCCCCGACTATAGGTCAAAAACAAAGCGGCCAAAACAATACACAGACCAATAAACCACAAACGCGCCGCACTCACCCCGCGCTCTTTCAGCGATTCCCCCTGAAACAACAAAACCAGCGGCCAAGCCATAATCAAAAACAAAGCAAACGCATTCGGCCACAAATGAGAATGATAGAAGATATTAAAGAACGGCCCGATCATTCGTGGCGGCGCTTCTTTAAACAAATAAATATAAAATCCAAACCCCGCGGCCAAAACAGCCCCTAAGGCAACAACTTTCAAAAACGCACCCATCCATTTAACTCTCCTATAAGCAAACATCAAATAAACGCACGAAACTCCACCGAAAGCCATCAATTCATTAAACCCAACAGTCCGAGTCTCGGAAAAAATAAACGACAGCGCCGAAAACCCCAAAAACAATCCAAGAAAAATCTGCTCATTCCGGATCAGCTTCGACCACCCGACTCCATCCTTACGCACAGCCCACGCAATCCCCAAGCAACTCAAACACAAAAGCAAAACCATCGGCCACCCCGCTCCATAATCATATTTCTTGAACACTGGATTCATCAAAGCAACAATCCAAAAACTCGACAGTCCCACAACCAAAACCCGCTCCATAAGTTTATTTTTTGGCATATTCCTCTCGGTTAGCGGCCTGTATTGAATGCGAAATATCTAAAACGTCATTGCCGTAACGATTCGCATCAGTCCCAAGTTTGTAATAAAGCTTATCTCTAAAAATCTCAAAAGCGGTCTTGCCTTTCGCAGACTTAATGACTTCGTCTTTAAAGTATTTAATTTTCCTTCGGACAAATCCCATGCCCCTATTATGGGCAATAGCGGCAAGATGATAAAAGAATTCCTTGCGCTCCTCAGAATCCACGGAATCAAGCATCTTGCGGCGGTTCTTTGCAACAGCCTCACGTCCAGTATCTCGGAACAAAGCCTGCTCAATTCCACGTAAATTTTGATAAGTCAAAAGAGCGATGACCTTAGTTTGGCAATCAAATCCCATACAATCCGCAAAATCCGGCAGGTCATGAGATTTTCCGAATTCACTCGCGATGGATTTATGAGTTTTCTCAATAGTCTGATATGCACCGAAACTTGTGACCTTGTCATTTAATGCAGGAATCAAAGTCATGTGACTGTCCGGATCCTGCAAAAGCATATCAATCAATTTCAATCGCGCCTCGGGAGTTAAACTTTTTACTCCATCTCTGAATTCCCTTTTGCCCGTACCAAGAACTTCTTTTGTAACTATCGCAATAAAATAATCTGGTTCCACAACATTCCCATATTCCAATCTCTCCATAACCCCTAATTGATCCTCAATAATTTTCTCCATCTCCAAGACATTAGTAGGCTCTTCGTAACCACCCGATCTGGCAAAATTCACAGCTTTTTTAGCGAGCTCTTTGAGTCGTTCACGATTTTTTTCAGTAGATCTATTGCTAATTTTTTTATCCCACAGTTTAGCGACAGAACCGGCCTTCGAATATCTTCCGACTAGATCCCCAGGCAAAATCCATTGGTAATTAACACAAGTATCCAACGTGAAAAAAGGAGAGCTCATAAGAGCCAACGATTCATCCGACTCAGAATACAAAGGATTCTCACCTTTTTGCAAAACATCATGAAAAAGCCCCACATTCTCACGTAACTCCATAAAAGACTGAGCAAACGGGACGCCCACCGGAATCTCGTAGAACTCCATATCGACAGATTTGCATTTTAAATATTCGTTCAATTGCTTATGCAACTTCGCGATAAATCTCGTCCTCGATCCTCCGCGCTTCCGTTGCTTTGGGGTCATGAAAGCTCGCGGGTCACTAACCATTTCCTCAGCAACTTCACGAATATATGGATCCAATCGATCATCACGCCCAAGCAATTTACTCAAAACTTCAAAATCAACATGTTTATAATTAGCAATCAACCCGTAAAGCTCTGAAACATCCAAAGGTTTTTCCTTCGACCGTCCGCGCCTCTTCTTTATATTGCCATTCACATAATTGATGAAAATTTTCGGATAATCCAAAACAACCATCAAAAAATCCTTGTCAAAAACTTCGCCCTCAGCCATCATTTCTCTAAACCCATTCGGGGAATATCTTATATCGGGCAAAGGGACCGGCCCCTCAAAACTTTCTGGAAAATTTTCAGCCATTTTTATTCATTTAATAGGACTTTAAAACCTTCTTTCTCAATCATATTCTTGATTTTCTGCATACTCTTTTGAGTGGGCGGTTTTACACCCTTTAACGCATAATCCAATCCAAGTTCCTTCCACTTATATACTCCGTGGGTATGGTACGGCAAAAGTTCAATAAGTTCAAAGTTCATTTTGTGTAGGAATTCAACAAGTGCCTTGAGATTTTTTCGCGTGTCAGTATAGCCGGGAAGTACAACATAACGGAACCAAAGCTTCGGGCCAGTACGTCGGCCAGCGCCCCGGCGGCGGCCAACACCGTGGCCACTCAAATACTCCAAATTCTCCAAAATCTTTTCATTTGGCACTCCGGTCAGAAGTTTGTGCGTATCGGAATCAAAATGCTTCAAACTCACCATAAACAAATCAGCATAAGGGACAATCGAATCGATAACTTTACGAGTTGTGAGTAGGGAAGTATCAACAGTAGTATGAATTCCGGCCTTTTTGCAAAGCTTCAAAAATTCGAGCAAAAACTTCGGCTGAAAAACTGGATCTCCACCACTCAACGTGACTCCGCCCTTGCGGCCAAAATACGGTTTATAATCCAAAACTTTCTCCAATAACTTTTGCGGAGACATGGTCATATGATTTTTGAGATCGAGCATATCTCGATTGTGACAATAAACGCACCTCAGTGGACATCCCTCAAAAAACACAACAAACCGAACTCCGGGCCCATCGAGAGCTCCAAAAGTTTCGAAAGAATGAATCATACCACTCGCCATTGTCCAATGTGTTAGTAGAATTTTTTATGAAACGTTCTCGAAATCACTTCTTTCTGTTGTTCAGGCGTCAACTTGATGAAATTTACTGCATATCCCGAAACTCGTATCGTCAATTGTGGATACTTCCACGGTTTCTTCATCGCGTCCTCAAGTACCTCACGATTAATCACATTAACATTTATGTGGTGACCTCCTTTTTTGAAATATCCGTCGAGCATATTGACCAAATTTTCAGTCCTCACCTCCAACGTCTTGCCGAGCGTCTGTGGAGTTATCGAAAATGTATTCGAAATCCCATCTCGACAATACTTATACGGGAGTTTTGCTATCGAATTCAAAGACGCCAACGCTCCATTTTTGTCTCTGTTATGCATCGGGTTCGCACCGGGAGCAAAAGGTTCGTGGGCCTTTCGTCCGTCCGGCGTCGCTCCGGTTTTCTTTCCGTAAACAACATTCGCAGTGATCGTAAGTAATGACAAAGTATGCTCAGCATCGCGATATGTAGGATATTTCTTCAAAGCTTGTATAAATTTTTTGCACACCTCCGAAGCGATGGAATCGACGCGATCATCATTGTTCCCAAATGCGGGATACTTGCCTTTGATTTTGAAATCCGTAGCAATGCCCCTCTTATCATAAACAGGAGTAACCTTCGCATATTTGATCGCCGACAAGCTGTCCGCAACAATGCTCATCCCCGCCATACCAAACGCCATAAATCGATGAACATCAAGGTCATGAAGTGCCATCTGGCTATTTTCATAGTGGTAATTGTCGTGCATGTAATGAATGACATTCATTGTCTCAACATATTTCTTTGCGAGCCAATCCATAGTCTTGTAAAATCGCTCGCTCACTTCCTTGTAATCGAGATTTTTTTTGCTTTTCAAGGGATCAACGCCATCAATCACAAGATCGCCGGTCAATTCATTCTTTCCTTGGTTAATAACGAGCAGTAAAAGCTTAGGTAAATTGCATCTCGCGCCAAAAAACTGCATCTGCTCACCGATAGTCATAGCAGAAACACAACATGCAATCCCATAATCATCTCCGTGATACGGCCGCATCAAATCATCGTTCTCAAACTGCAGTGAACTCGACTCAACAGCAATGCGCGAAGAATATTCTTTGAACCCCTCAGGCAGTCCATCCGCCCAAAGAACAGTAAGATTTGGCTCCGGCGCCGGCCCTAGATTCTCGAGCGTATGCAGAAGTCGGAAAGCAGTTTTCGTGACCATTGATTTCCCCGGCTTGCCCTTGCTCTTGCCGCTCAAGGCCTTAGTAGTCATTCCCCCAAGAACACAAGTAACCCAAGTCGGATCTCCGGCAAACAACGCATTGTACTCAGGATGCCTCAAATGTCGGACAATCCTAAGTTTCACGACGAAGTCATCGATAAATTGTTGAATCTCAGATTCGGTATACTTGCCTTCACTCAAATCTCTCTCTGCATAAATATCAATAAAAGCATCAATCCGGCCCATACTCATCGCGGCCCCGTCCTGTTCTTTGACAGCGGCAAGATATCCAAAATATAGCCATTGAATAGCCTCGCGCACATCTCGCGCAGGCCTGCTGACATCGAACCCATACGACTCTGCCATCTTTTTAATATCCTCCAAAGCACGCGTCTGCTTATGCAGATACTCACGCCCCCGAAGGTTCTCCTCATTCATATAGTTGTACTTCACATTCTCCGCGGCCTTCCTCTCCGCCACCAGCCGATCAATCCCATACAACGCAATCCGCCTATAATCACCAATAATCCTTCCTCGCGCATAATTGTCAGGAAGCCCAGTGATGATTCCTTCCTTCCGGAAAAGCTTACCAGCCGGAGTCACAAAATCATCCCAATTAAAGTACATATCAAAAACAGCATCGTTGTGAGTCGTCACATATTTCGTATAAATCTCGTGAATTTTCGGATCAATCTTGTGCCCAAGCTCCGCAAGAGACCTCTCAACAAGCTTGATTCCGCCATTCGCCTTCAGCGTTCGGACGAGCGGCTTGGCCGCCTGTACTCCAACAATAGATTCATTGCGCTTGTCGATATATCCGGGCTCATGACTCGTGATCGTTGCCGCGGTTTTCGTGTCCACACCGAGTAGTCCACCATTTTCGAACTCCTTATTTATCAATTTTTTCGTTTTGCCCCAAACTTTTTTCGTCTTTTTAGTAGGTTCAGCAAGAAAACTCGCATCGCCTTTATACATAGTGTAATTACGCAGAACAAAATCTCGAACCGAGATTTCTTTCTCCCAGCGTCCTTTTTTGAATTTACGATAAGGATCGGGGACACGTTTCGTGACACGCTTTGCGCGTGGCGAAGCTTTTTTAGGCATAAAATTAAAATTTAAGAATGAGGGATTCTAAAGACGATTATACAAACATTGCAACAGATTTGCAAAAAATGGTAGAATCAACCCTTCCCAAAACACTGATCAAATGAACACAAAAAACCTAATCCCGGCCTCACTCCTGTTGTTAAGCACTCTCGCAGTAGCTCCCGCCTCCGCAAACGCACAAGAAAAACCGGGCGAACAACCAAGAGACCCGGACGTAATTGAACAAGTCGAACTTTTCGGCGGCAAAATTCGTCTAATCGTCAAATACGAAGAACTCGAAATTCCCCAAGAAAAAATAACAGTAGCAGCAAACAATCTCAATGTCCGAGAAACTCCATCAAAGAAATCTAAAGCACATTTCCAACTCTTCCGAGGCATGGAAATAACACCTACAGAGGTAAAAGAAATCAACGACGAAGTCTGGGTAAAAATCCAAGTAGGAGATGCATTTTTCTGGGTAGCGGGGATAATGCCGGGTTCTGCTCCATTCCTTCTCGAGCAAGACGAAGACGGCAAAGCCAACCTCCCCGAAGCAAAAGAAAAAGTTGAAGGTCACAAAATCATAATCTTAAAGAGCCTGCGCCAACTTGTATTGATGGAAGCCAAAGATGGCCAGTGGACTTTCTCAAAATTGTATCCCATAGGCCTCGGAGCAGGCGCGGAAAAAGACATCTCTCCAAAACAAGAAGAAGGGGACGGCCTAACTCCACAAGGTAAATATTACATTTCGCTCAGGAATCCAAGCAGTGCATTTGGAGAAGATCCGGACATCGCCGGCGGAGACCTTACGTCTCTCCAAATCAGCTACCCAAACATGTTCGACGCATGGAGAGGCCTCCAAGACGGGCTAATACCCATCTCTCAATACAAACAAATAGTAGCAAGGGTCCAAGGTAAAAAATCTCCACCCCAAAAAACACCTCTGGGAGGAGACATAATGATCCATGGCGGAGGAACGAGCGACTGGACAGCAGGATGTGTCGCCATGGAAAACGAAGACATGAAAGAACTGGCACGAATCGTCAAAGTGGGGGAGCCGGTTGAGATTTGGTGAGCACACCAAAAAAACAGTATCGCCGCGCCTTCCCAGGGGAAAACGCGACGATATGTATACTTCTCTTTCTACTTCGGCTACGAGAGGCGGGGCCTCTCAAAGCAGCCAGTGAGGGGAGGGAAGGTGAGGCATGGGGGTGCCTCAACCTTCCCCCTTATACAACGTGAAAGCAAAGTGGCTGTTGTGACATTAGAACAGGTTGATGATGGCCTGGATGACGGTGTCGTGCCACCAGTAGAGCACCGGGGCCAGTACCATCGCCGTAATCGACATCAGTTTGAGGAGGATGTTAAGCGACGGGCCCGAGGTGTCCTTCAGCGGATCACCGACCGTATCTCCCATAACTGCGCTTTTGTGGGCTTCGGAATTCTTGCCATCATGAGCGCCATCTTCGATGTATTTCTTGGCGTTGTCAGCGGCCCCACCTGCATTGCTCTGGAAGAGAGCATTCGAAACACCGCCAGCGATAGCACCGGCGAGTACTCCAGCGAGAAGCACGGGGTTGATCAGTCCGGCAACAACCACGACAGCGATTGCCATGAACCCGGGCTTCTTCATCCCATCGAGCGCGGCCATAGTTGAGATAGCAATGGCGCCCTTGTAGTCGGCGGCCCGCTTTCCTGCCTCTATAATGACGAGCTCTTCTGGGGTTGGGTCTCTCTTCTCAGCTTTTGCCTTGTTCAGTGCTTCGAAGGCGTCCTTGACAGGTCCATCATCCTCAAACTGCTTGACGATAAAGTCCTTCATCTGAGCTCCGGCCGTTCCGACAGAGTCTATTGCCAAAGCCGAGAATTTGAATGTCACCGAGGCCCCGACCAGTAATCCTGCACAGGCCCAAGGGGACAACAGGCTGACATCCATCTGCATCTTGCCGGCATAGTTCACCAGCATGATAACGGCAGTCAGCGCAGCCGACCCGATGGCAAAACCCTTGCCGATTGCTGCAGTTGTGTTACCAACGGCGTCAAGTTTGTCGGTTTTCTCACGAACATTTTCTCCAAGTCCGGCCATTTCAGCAATGCCACCGGCATTGTCGGAAATCGGGCCGTAGGCGTCGATTGCCAACTGCATATTGAGAGTCCCCAACATGCCGACCGCCGCGATCGGGATGCCATACAAGCCGCCGAATTGGTAGGCGGCTATGGTAGCAGCCGCAAGTATCAACGCCGGAACAAAAGCCGTAGCCATTCCTAACGCCAACATCTTGGTGAATAGAGATGCAGGTCCATCTGTTGCCGACTTGGCGAGATCCTGCACATCTTGGTATTTGGCGGAGCACTTCATCTCGGTGTAGTGACCGATAGCGGCCCCCGCACCGATTCCGACCAGTATGGCCAGCCAAAGCCCCCACGAACCTACTTCTATTCCGCCACTCACGAAAGTCATGTCGCCAATGACGTATTTGATCAGGACAAGGGAAAGCAGAGCAAAACCGATCGCCGCGGAGTAAACACCACGGTTAAGCGCGATCTGCGGACTTTCCTTTTCATTCTTGACCTTCACAAAGTAGGTTGCGATAACTGAGACCAACATACCCACAGCAGAGATAGCCAACGGAAGTTCCACAAGTTTGTGGACCATTGACTCAATCGCAATGTCCGTAACTCCACCGAAGCTCGTGATCGCAATGACGAGTGCCATAGCACCGACCATCCCCCCAATAAACGACTCGAGAAGATCGGCGCCCATTCCGGCAACATCGCCTACGTTGTCACCAACGCAGTCGGCTATAACCCCGGCATTAAGAGGGTCGTCTTCCGGAAGTCCGGCGACAACCTTTCCGGCGTTATCCGCTCCCACATCAGCGGCTTTTGTGTAAATACCGCCGCCGACTCTGGCAAACAGAGCGACCAATGACGCCCCGAGGGAAACTCCGGCCAAGGTGTTGAGAAATATGTTCAGATTCTGCAGTTCCGGCCAGATTGCGAGGTAGATCTGATAGAGAACAAAAATCGTAGCAAGGCCAATCCCAGCTACGGCGTTCCCCATCACGGTCCCTCCGGCGAATGCCACCCTCAGGCCATGGTTAAGGCTGATGGTACATCCGTGTGTTACTCGCACGTTGGTCTTGGTCGCCACGGTCATTCCCCAGAAACCGGCGGCAAGAGAGCCCCCAGCTCCAACAAGGAACGAAATGGAAACCATCCAACTTGAGTCCTGCAAGAAAGCGTTGGCGCCCGCCAACACAGCTGCAACGATCAGAAGGACCTTCCACAGGGCTCTATACTCCTGGCCCAGAAATTCACGGGCTCCATCCTGAATCTTGCCGGCGATCTCCTGCATAAGCAGACTGCCGGCGGGTTGTTCGTTGATCCACAAGGTCTGCTTCACGGCAAACCCAATCGCTACAATAATTGCCAAAATGATCAGAAAAGTCATCTACGGTTCTCCATGTTGTTGTTTTTACTTCGCATTTCACATTATTTTTGCACAGCAGAAAGAGTATATGATCAAGAATATTGCCACCTCCCCCAAGGTGACGCATTCTGAAAAAAGTAAGTTACTTCTTTGAACCCTTCCTACCAGCATTCAAGCATAGTAGAAAGAGAATCCATCCTTAACAAATAGGCGACAAGTCGCAAAATTTCTGGCCTTATAAACGCCAACCATCTTGCGGTGTGCCTGTTCGTATAAGAACAGATGAATTTCTACTATGCTCCCGTATTTTCAAAGACCCTTAAGCGGGCAAATCAAAACAAAATTACCATTGAATTATACGGGTAAATGCAAGAATGGCAAGCACCATTCAGTTCTGGCACGAATGGTCAAACTTCTTCAAAAACAAGATTATCAGCATCTTTCTTTATTTTTCGTGGATCCCAGTTTTTCCCATGCATGTTTATAACAACACCAAGAGGCTTGTCGACATTTATCAAACTGGATATTGAAGCTCCTAGATTTAGCAAGCCATCACCACCCACCAAGCTCATAGGGTACATTGACCCTGTAATAACAATACTTATATCTGCCAGGACATCTTCTGGTAAATTTTCTAACAAAAATACACCTGTATCAGGCATAGTAAAAGTTCCATGTGTAATCAGAAAATGACGGACCCCGTCTTCATGTGCCTTTTCGATTTCTTGTGCCATCATTTTCCTATCATCATCTGCAATAGCACGACTATCTTTGTTGCAAATCTCTTTCATAGAGTAGTCTGCCCTAATCTTCATAGATTTTGTGAAGTACATTCCTATATCTATAGCATCAGCAAAAAAATGCGACAACGTCTCTATTTGAGGATAATCAGATTCACAACCACTAATTGTTCCCCCTGTAGAAAGATGTAAAATTTTTCTCATGATGCGATTATTACCCACATTATTTTTTTTGACAAGGATATGGAACCCTCTATCTAAGAGTCTGCCTCCGTATCTTTTTCAACATATCCCAAACCCTTTCTCAGCAAACCATCCAGATATTCCTCATTAATCTCATCCAAAGGCATCGTGACATACGATGGCGGCGGAGTATTTTCAAAATGTTGTTCTTCGTGTTCTCTCATCCCGGGAAGATTCATAACGAGATTAAAAGCTTTAGCCACAGAGGCTCTCTGAGAATCTTTGATAGCGGCAATTTCCTCCTCAGATATATACTCACGGAATTCTGTGGACACATCTTGTACAGCATTACTTGAAAGCCAAAGGACAGTGCTCTTGCCCAAAACCTTACCGGTTCCAGGATCAATTTTAAAGGAAACAGTATAAAATCCGTCTCCAAAAGGCTCTTCAAAAACTATATCAAGGTTCCCAAATCCACCTCTAATATATGCATATAAACAAATCCCAGGATCAGGTAACTTTATCTCCATTTCCCCTCCCTCAGCCTCTAACTCCTCCCGAAGAGGATTGTTTTCCAACAACGTATTCAAAGTCCCCAATCTTCCAGTACTGTTTTCATTGGGGTCACCTTTTGGTCCAGAGCTCATCATCATAAATACGCGCGATTAAAAATAGGACGTATTTAAGCATGATGAAAAGAGATTGTCAAGTTTTAAAAATGGTGGGCCTGGTTGGATTTGAACCAACGACCAATCGGTTATGAGCCGACTGCTCTAACCCCTGAGCTACAGGCCCCCGAGTGAGCTCCAAGAGAAAAGCATTTTCTCTTGGGAGCGAACGAGGGAACTGCGTCTCACGACGCAGGCCCAAATTTTTAAGGTACAACGTGCTCATTAGCATCTCACTAAAAAGCACACTCAACTGAAACCGTACTTAAATGTATCTTTCCGTCCTCTATTTTTCAACCTTTTCTTCTTCTGCAGGTTCGGCAGGCGCTGGCTCTGCTTCAGCCTTAGCCTCAGGAGCCGCACTTCCACCCTTCTTCTCCAGTTCATTCAAAGCCAAAGCAATTCTCGACTTCTTATGACCTGCATTTTTCTGATGAATAATATTTTTCTTCGCGGCCATATCAATAATCTTGTACGCAAACGGCAAAAACTCTTTCGCCTCAGCAGTCTTCCCATCCTTTATCAACTGCAAAGCCTTCTTAAAAGTACTCTTAAGTTCAGTCCTAATAGGAAAGTTTCGAGCTCTGTGTTTTGCATTCTGACGCATTTGCTTCTTTGCTGACTTAATAATTGGCATAACTTTAACGTTTAAATTTTAATTGCCTGATGAGTCTAGGTGAATAGATAACGGAAGTCAAACTGAATCTGGGATGGATTAATTACTGCCTCAATCCCGGGGTCAACCCCGGGGTTGAATTTACAGGTTAGAATTTACAGGTTAAAGCTCGACCCCGGGGTTGAAACACAACTTCACTCCCCATTACCACCCAAAAATGCTAAATTTAAACAAATGCAAATAATCCCAGGACCCAAGGCATTCAACCCGAAGAAAATGCAACAAATAATCCCAGGACCCAAGGCATTCAACCCGAAGAAAATGCAACAAATAATCCTCGCCTCAAAAAGTCCTCGCCGCATCGACCTCCTAACAGAAATCGGGCTAGAATTCTCTACATACAGTCCAGATTTTCACGAAAAAACAACCATCGCTCCAGGAGAAACAGCCCACGACCTAGCACTCCACAACGCCTTGGGCAAAGCCCAAGAAGCATCCCGTCATTACAAAAACGCTATAATAATAGGTGTCGACACAGTGGGGGAATCTCACGGTCACATTCTTGGCAAACCCACCTCTCGCAAAGACGCGGAAAGGCTAATTCGCCTAATTTCCAACACGAAACACAAGGTCATATCAGGAGTAGCGGTCATAAACACCAAATCAGGCCGCACACTGCGCACCCTCACGGCCACAACAGAAACTCTAGTCACCATGGAAAAAATGGATGAAAAAGACATAAAGGCATACATTGATTCGGGCGAAGGCGACGACAAAGCGGCCGCATACGCGATCCAAGGCAAAGGCGCATTATTCGTAAAAAAGATCGAAGGTGACTATTTTAACGTAGTCGGCCTCCCAATTTACACACTCAAAAAACTTCTAAAATCTTTCAAAATCGCCCTTCTTTAACCTGTGAAATCGCCGAACCCACGCCGAGCGACTCAACCATTTTTCACGAGCCCTTTGACGTACCGCACAATACTCTTGACAAAAAAGCAAGCATAGGTTATAGTCCTCTCCTTTCCAATATTAACCACAAAACTATGAAAAATTCGTCACTAAAAAAATGGCTTAAAAAAGCCACAACATTCCTTGCAATAACAGGAATATTCATAAGTACAGTAGCAAGTACTGCATCGGCATTAGTCACAAGCACAACCGGTGCTCCAACTATTCCAACCACCACAACAACCGCAATCACAAACGTTGAAATGGTTGAAGTTAGCGGCAACAAAAACTTTATGGAGCTGACTTTCTGTATCAACACAGAAACGAACACAACAGTTGGTATCGCAGAATCAACAAAAGCAGGCAACAAGGCAGTGAAAATCCTAATAGACAATGAGAAATTTGCAAAAGATTGCTACGCATTATATTGGTATAAAGCGGACGTTGATCCAAAAGGTAACTATTACTACTGGATCCAAGCAAATGATGCTCTCAAAACAGACTGGATCGACCTCGGTGAGGGCACAAACACAACCCCCGATGACGATGACGACGACGAAGAAGAAGATATAATCTCAGACCTCGACGTTTCACCATCAAAATTCGACCCATACGACGATGACGAAATAGAAATCTCATTCGAACTAAACGAAGACGCAGAAGTCGACATCAAAATATATGATGATGACGACGATCTAGTCATAACACTTGAAGATAACGAAGATCTAGACGATGGCGATCACGAATTTGAATGGGACGGTGAAGACGACGATGGAGATTTGGTCGACGACGGCGAATACTATGTAAAAGTAAAAGCCAAAACTGACGACGGCGAAAAAGACATCGCAAAAGAAGACTTCAAGGTAAAAGAAGGATACGACGAAGAAACTGAAGAACCACGTCTACGAGACGTTTTCGTTTCAAAATCATCATTCGATGCTTCACGAGACGAAAAAACAAGTATCGTTTTCACTACAACTGCAGATGCTGACGTCAAAGTTTCACTCTACGACGAAGATGACGACGAAGTCATCAGACTTTATGACAAAAAGAACGTAGATGCAGGAACATATTCAATCGAATGGGACGGACGTAATGAAAAAGGTAACGAAGTCCAAGAAGACAAGGAATACACCTACGAAATTGAAATTGAAAACAGCGAAGGAGAAGACTCAGAAACTGGCAAAATCGAAATCGAAGACGACGAACAATGGACAAAGATTCCTAATATATATAGAGATACGGCAAGTCCTGTTGTATTCACACCTGAAGACAACAACGACAAGATGAAATTCACATTCAAACTCTCAAAAGACGCTGATGTCACAATCCTTGTCTACGACAACGGATACATCAAAGCTCACGTATATAGCGGTGATCTCGACGAAGGAACTTCAACAATCAAATGGGACGGCGAAGATGACGACGGAGATCTTCTCTCAGACGGAGTATACGAATATAAGATCGTAGCGGAAAACTATATAGGTGAATCAAAAGAATGGGGAAAATTTATGATCGAAGACAGCTACAAGAAAAACTACACAAAGAAAACTGCAGGATATACAGACGTATACGAAGGCAGTGAATACGCTGACGCCATAGAATGGGCCACAGACAACGATATCTTCGAAGGGTACGACAACGGAACTTTCCTCCCGTACCAATCAATAAACAGAGCTGAGGCGCTCAAATCGGTATTCCTTGCTCTGGATATAGACGTTCTCGACGATAATGGATCAAATCTCGGATATATAGACGTAGTTCCAGGTGAATGGTACATGAAATACATTCGAACAGGGAAAGCATACGGAATAGTCCACGGCTACGCCGACGGAACATTCAAACCCGAGAAAAAAGTTACAAAAGCAGAAGCACTTGTAATGCTAATCAACACTGCGAAAGTTGCAAACGGACTTATTGTTCCAACCTGTACAGCAAAACCATACGCAGATGCATACACTGGAACTTGGTACTCAGACGCAGTCTGTTACGACGCCTACTATGATCTTACTGAAAGTGGGAGCAATTTCTACCCAAACCAAGTATTCACTCGTGGCGAAATGGCAAAGCTACTTTACAACTTTTACAAAGAAGGATTAATGGATTAATATGAATTCACAAGAGTTCACGCGCGGGGCTGGCGCGAATCTCTAAAGACCAACCGGCCCACTACCCACTCATATCGAAAGAATATTGGAGGGACGAAAAAGGCTCTGATCCGCAAGGAAAGGGACCTTTTTTATTGGGAACTACGAGGCGGATTTTTGCCAAATCTCCCTTCATATCTCGCGAACCTCTTCTTCGAGAAATGAAGGAGTTAAACCCCTAAACTTCGCTATTGTCAAATACCTCAAAAAATGTTATTATTTAGTATCAAATAAATAAAAAATAAACCAAAATAAACATGAAAATTCTTAAGAAATTTCTAATCATTGGAACGCTCGCAATGGCGCTTCCTTTTCTATTTGCAAGCGTGGCAAACTCAGCCGCGCCTGGGATGACGGTAACATCCAACGCAGATACGGACGATGGAACATGTGACGGAGATTGTACGCTCCGAGACGCGATCACCGTGGCGAACGGTAATGGTGATACCGATACCATTCTTTTTTCCGGAGCAATGACCATTACCCCGAGCGCGACACTTGAATTGACAGAAGCGGGAACAACAATTCAAGCAACAAACAATGTTGTGATAGATGGAACAGGTATTGACGGAAGCACATTCGAGATTTCCGGGAATACTTCAGTGCTTGACGGACTCATTATCCAAGGTGGAACTGCTGGAGGCAGTCCGGCCATAAACATCACAAGTGACAGCAATACAATTAAAAGTTGCTACATAAACACAAATGCGGACAGAGATACGCAGGTTGGAGGAGTAAACGCAATCATATTGAGAAGCGGTGGAGATAATAACAGTATAGGGACAGGAGTTGCAGACGAAACAAATTATATTGGGGGAACTGTTGACGTGGGAACTACTGGGAATACTGTAGCAGGAAATTACATTGGAGTCGGTGATGACGGAGAAGACATAGCACCTGCAGGAGGAAGCCAGGACGGAGTGTCAGTAAGCGGATCGGTAGCGGCAACCAATACGATAGGCGGAACAACTGCGGCGGCAAGAAATGTTATAGGGAACTTATCAAAGGGGGTTTCAGTCTCAAATTCAAATGCAAGTTCAGTAACAACCATAAACGGCAATTTACTGGGAATTTTTACAGACGATTCTCCAATAGGAAATTCTTCAGGCATATTCGCGAACGGAGCGGGAACGATCAATGTAGGATCGGCTGTAGCCGGATCAATAAATGTAATATCAGGAAACACGCAAAACGGAATAGACATAGATTCGTCATCAACTGACACTATAACAATCCAAAACAATTATATAGGAACTGATGCGGCAGGAACTTCAGCCGTAGCAAACAACTATGGGATTGAAATCGATGGAGGGACTACAGTTAACATATCAACCACTCTCAACGTAATATCCGGGAACACATCAGCTGGGATAAGGGTAGGTGGAAACTCTACTGCAACAACAACAATCAAAGACAACTACATAGGAGTGGATTCAACCGGCGCTGCGGCCCTGGCCAACAACCTAGGAATAGAAATCTCTGCAACAGGAGGTTCATTAACAGTTGGGGCTGTTGGAGAACAGAACGTGATATCTGGAAACACATTAGATGGAATAAATATAGGAGATACGGTCACAATTATGTCATCGATCACAGGTAATTATATAGGAGTTGCCGCTGACGGGGCTACTGACATGGGGAACGGAGAAGACGGAATAGATGTGAACTACAAAGCTAACATCATATCAAACACAATCTCAGGCAACACATTAAGAGGAGTGGTATTAAAAGCAGGAGCTGATGACACAGTTATTGCAGGGAACATAATTGGACTTGATGCGGTAGAGGTAACCACGGTAGCAAACGGTAATTACGGAATAGAAGTTGTTGATACCGTGACAGGAGCAATCATTGGGAACTCAGCGGCAGGAGGAAATACGATTTCAGGCAACACATTGAGCGGGATACTAGTCGGTACCGGAGCAACAGCAACAATAGTAAGAAACACAATACAGTCAAACGGCAGTACTCTCCTGCCTAATGGATTTTATGGAGGGGGAATAGTGATAAGTGCAGGAACCGCAACAGTCGGATCAGCACTCGCGGCTGACGCTAATACTATAAACGCAAACTCCGGGCAAGGAATCTTAATAATAGACGCAGCATCAGTAGACATCAAAGGAAACACAATCAGTTCCAATATTACAGGAGCAACAAATACTTTCGGTAACGGGACTGGTATTCTTGTATTTTCAAATATGGGAACAGTAGACAGTCTAACAATTGGAGGAACAGGATTAACCGACGGAAACACAATAGGTTCAAACGCAGAATATGGGATATTCCTCAACATAAGTCCCGCAGGAGGAGCATTTTCAACAACAACCATTCAAGGAAACTACATAGGAACAGATAGTGGAGACACCGATCTCGGAAACACAAGCCACGGACTTTATTTCTTCGACGCTTCAGCGGCGGGAACAATTACAGACATGATTATTGGTAACGCCTCAGCCGGTAACACAATCAAATACAATGACGGAGCTGGGATTCTTGTGAGCGCATTATCAAGCGGAACAATAAGCACAAACACAGTTTCAAACAACAGCCTATCCGGAATAGCAATAGAAGGAAGCTCACCAACAGTCTCAAGCAATACAATCGAAAGCAACGGTTGGTACGGAGCATACATATATCCTGGATACGGAGCAGACACTACAACAACCGCAGCCGGACAAGCAGATGACACAGATTCAAACCCAACTCTCACGAGTAATACACTAACAAGCAACACCTTATCAGCAATCTACGCAATCAACGCAGATCCTTCAAACAAATCAACAGCCCACACAGACAACACAATCACTCCGACAGCAGGGACATACAAGTACGAACAATGGTGGTACATGTGCCCACAAATAACAGACAACGAAGGGGCTCTTATCTCAAGCAACGCCACCGTTACAGCATCAGGAGCGGTTAGCGGCTGGACCATTTATGGAGGGAATTGCTGGGGGCCATCAGGGGTCAGTACAACTATTACAACTTGGGGAAAAACTTTGGAAAGGAGAGTAAACGCCTCAAACGTCGTAGAGGATTACTCAACAAACTCATACACAGTAAGCGTGGCAAGTAATCCAGCCAAAACAGGAACAGGCAGCCAAGCAATAAGCGCATCAAGATACCAAACCGTAGCACTAACCGTTCAATCGGAAGCCTCGGGAATGCCTGCATTAGCAGTTGGCGGAGGGGGCTCAAGTCGAAGCACAACCACAGAAACCGAAACGACAACGGTCGAAGAAACGACAACGGTCGAAGAAACGACTACAGTTGAAGAAACTGAGACTGAAACGACAACAGTCGAAGAAACCACAGAGACCGTCGAAACTACAGTCGAAGAAACAACTACTCGGGAACCTGTAATCACAGTCCCTGAATACACATACACAACCCCAAGCGAACCGGTTAGATACGAAGAGATTAGGAGAGAACCCGTGATCGAAACGGTCGAAGAAACCACAACAACCGAAGAAGTTGAAGTTTCTCAAGAAACCATAGATGCATACACAGGAGTTCGTGAACTTCTTTCAGAAATTTTCGAAACCACAGGAGGAACAACAGTAGAAACAACGGAACCCACTGACCTCACAGACACCGATGACGACGGCATCCTCGACTCGGACGAAAAGCGCTTCAGCCTAAACCCATACTCAGAAGATTCAGATAACGACGGTACATCAGACATAAATGAAGCAAGGGAAGGAACAAATCCAAACGCACTCGATTCCGATGGGGACGGATTCTCAGACACAGTAGAAAGAACCCAAGGAAGTGACCCAAGTAACACAGATTCAGCACCGGCCCAAGCAGTCGAGGAATCAACTCCCGAAGTAGATTCAGATGGCGATGGTATCTCAGATCGAACAGAAGTTCAACTCTACGGTACGGATCCTCTAAGCGCCGATTCAGACGGCGACGGGTTCTCAGATAACTTCGAAGCAGTCGTATCGGGAACAAGCCCAACAACTGCAAACACAAGAGAATCAGTCACGGGAAACGCAAGAGTCACAACAAACAACGTAACGACAGGCGTCAGCGAAAAAGTTGCGGCGATCGGATCAGCAGCTCCCAATTCAATCGTAATAGTAGAAGTAAAAAATGATAAAGGAGAAGTCGTCGACACAATCAAAACAAAATCAGACAAAAACGGTGTATTCATCGCCCCAGTACTCGCGAGTACCGACGGTCGACTTACTCTCTCTGTTGAAGGAAGTGATTTAAAAAGCACGGTCAACGTCAAAAAAGACCTTAACAAAAAACAAGTTTCACAAGTTAAAGAAGTGAAAATCGAAGGTCCTGCAGTGATCGACAGCTACACAGTAGAAGAAGCAAAAGAAATAACAAAAGTCGAAGAACTCGACCTAGCACTTGAAGCAGGAACATTGAATATCCCAACAAAATGGAACACAAACTACTCAAAAGGATCAATCAACGAGAAACCTTACTTCCACTCTTACCTACAAAACGTATCAGCAGATTCACCACTCCACGAAAGATTCCAAAAAATCTTAGCTCTCGAAAAACAATACAAACAAGAAAACAAAAACGTGATCAAAGGATACGTTGACCCGGAAAAAGGAAGACGTGTAGTAGTCGGAATGAAATCACTCGTGACAACATCAGTTGTCCTAGCAGACAAAGAAACTGGATATTTCGAAATACCTTTAGATACAGAAACAGCCGAACTCGAAGACGGACTTCACAAATTGTTCGTATTCGCGATCGACGATAGAAGCAACACAGTTTCACCGCTACTCGAGATGATCTTCAACATCAGTAACATCTACTAAACTGAGATCTCCCGAACTTAAGTAGGGGCTATACTAGAGTCCGAACTCTACTATTTACCCAAACTTTCTTTAATGTTAAAATACCCTCGCAACGCGCACAGCGCGAGCAATCACTAACCTCAACACTATGAAAAGATTAAAAGGTCTCCTTACAGGATTAGCTTTAGGCGGATTAGCAGGAATGCTTTTCGCTCCAAAGAAAGGATCGGAATTCCGCGAAGCCATCAAAAAAGATATAGAAGGTGGCAACTACGGTCTCAACGCTTTCAAAGACTCATTCGTCCTAATGGGCAAAGACGTCGGGGATTTTACCTCTGAAGTAGCAAAACACGAAGAAGTCCAAGAGTATTTGGTAAAAGGTAAAAGAGCCGCACAAGATGTTCAAGACAAAGCAACTCTTTGGCTCGAAGCAAACTATGGGATAACAGAAGACGATCTTAAAAAAGCGAGGAAAGAAGTAGGGAAAAGAACTAAAAAAGCTAAACAGGTTGCAGGGAAAACAATCACCAAAGCCCAAAAAGTAGCAGAAAAGGCAAAGAAAGAGTACAAGAAAGCTACAAAGAAGAAGAAATAGAACTGCTCACCGACTTGTCTCTCCTACACCACCATCCCACCACGGATCTCTTTCATGTGATCGATCCTTTTTTGGATGAGCTCTTTTGTCCCGATATCTTTTCTATAAAAAACCGGTCCCTGCACCGACCCCACAGCACTCTCGGCCAGTCTCTCGGCCTCCTCCAAAGTATCCGCGATCCCAACAAAAGCGATAGCCCGCGACCCACTCAAATATAAACCATCTTCACGCTGATCAACCGACGCATAATACGTCTGAACACCAGCAGGGACATCCCCAACCGTAATTTTATCTCCTTTACAAGGCTTGTCCGGATATCCGTCAGGAACCACATACTTACAAACCGTTGCTTTTTTCTCAAACTCAACACCGCGGCCGCCGCCGGCCCCCGACCCGGCCTCGACCTGGTCCAAAGTCCCATTAATAATTCCTTCACAAATCTCAACAAAATCACTCTTCAAAAGCGGCAAAACATTCATCGCCTCAGGATCTCCAAATCGAGCGTTGTACTCAATCAGCTTAACCCCCTTAGCAGTCACTATAAAACCCCCATACATAATCCCTTTGAACAAAATCCCGGTCTCCTCGCGCAGTGCGCGAGCGACAGCCTTTGTAATCTCACGTGCGGCAGTCACATCATTCGGATGCAAAAAGGGGAGCAGGTGATTAGCATCACTATACGATCCCATTCCCCCGGTATTTGGTCCTTTGTCGCCATCATAAGCTCTCTTGTGATCCTGTATCGATGGCATCTCAATAGTATTAACCCCATCGCAAAAGCTCATCAAACTAAACTCCTCGCCAACTAACTTTTCCTCAACAACAACACGTCCACCCTCAGAAAGACATTCTCGTGCATACGCCAATCCCTCTGAGCGCCCATTCAGATGATCTCCGGAAACCTTCACTCCCTTTCCGCCCTTGAGTCCATCTGCCTTCACAACAAAATCCTCCCCCAATTCATCAAACATCTCCTCCAACCCTTTCTCATCAAAGAAAACCTTAAACTCAGGATTCCCGGGGATCTGATACTTCGCAAGCAAGTCGCGAGTAAAAGACTTCGACGACTCAAGTCGAGCAACAGTTTTCATCGGCGAACAAGAAGGAATCTCGTTTTCCATCAACATATCAACAACACCGGCCGCGATCGGTCCCTCAGGTCCGAGTAAAGCAAAATCCGGCCGAATCCTTACCGCAAACTCACGGATAGCATCAACATCAGTGACATCCCCAACTTCATACTCAGTAGCCAAATCCTTCAGTCCTGGATTCACAGCTCCTCCAAAAACAAAAATATCAACATGTTGAGGGGACTTCAATAAAGTCTCGGCAACAACGTGCTCTCTCGCACCATTGCCGATCAGTAGTATCTTTTTCGACGACATAATATAAAAAATTTAAGTTTTAAACTAACGAAAGCTGATCTTCACCCGGAGTAGGATCGTCATCAATACGTCCACAAGCCTTCTCGTTCAGTCGGTCCTCCGACGCTTTTTTCAAAACGCCGGCATCAACATCCCCAGTTTTATATTTTCCATCAAAGCATGCCATACAGAAGTCTTTCAACTCCGGATTACCGGCCGTACAACTCTTTAAAATATCTTCAACATTGTTATAGAAAAGCGCATCCGCTCCAATAAATTTACAAATCTCATCCACGGTATTGCTGGAAGCTATCAACTCTTGTGAAGTAGGGATATCTATACCGTAAACACAAGGATGTATGACTGGCGGCGAATAAATCCCGAAATAAAGATTCTTCGCCCCGGCATTCTTGCACATATGGATAATTTCTTTTGAAGTATTCCCACGCACGATGCTGTCGTCAATAAGCAAAACATTCTTATCCTTAAACTCCAGAGGCATTGGATTCAATTTATATTGAATCGATTTTTTCCGCACATCTTGTCCGGGCATGATAAAAGTCCGTCCAATATATCGGTTCTTAATAAGCCCTTCGCGATAGGGGACTTTCAACTTCTGTGCGAGCGCAAGTGCCGCACTTCTGCTGGAATCGGGAACAGGCATCACGACATCAACAGTAATTCCGGATTTTATTATTTTATCAGCCAATTTTTCTCCCATTCTCATTCGGGCCTTATAAACAGAAATCTTATCGATAATAGAATCAGGCCTCGCAAAATAAATATATTCAAAGATACAAGGAGTATGCTCCTCATTAGTTAAAACTTTTGAGTGGACCTTTTTATTCTCATCAATCCAAATTATTTCTCCGGCCTTCACGTCACGAATAGCCTCAAATCCAAGAACATCCAAAGTAACTTTCTCAGAAGCAAAAATATAATCTTCATAAAGCCCATTCTTCCTTTTTCCAAAAATAAGTGGCCTTATTCCATGTGGATCACGGAAAGCAACCATTCCTTGCTTAGCAATGTACGAAACGACACTGTATGCGCCACGAGAGCGCTTAAAAACACTAGAGACGGCATTGCAAAGATGTTCAAACTTAACTTCACCGTTGACCTTTTGTTTAGTCAAAGCTTTAGTAAAAAGATTCAAGACCACTTCAGCATCACAACTCGAATTGACCAATCTCCGATCTTTTTCAAAAAGTTCAGCTTTAAGTTCATGAGAATTAAAAAGATTTCCATTATGAGCAAGAATAACACCAAAAAACGCATTATTCATAAACGGCTGAGCATCTCCGGCGTCACCATTACCAATAGTTGAATATCTTGTATGTCCAATTCCAACTCCGCCTTGCAGGCGCATCATGTTCTTTGTTCGGAAAACACTCTTGACCAGCCCGAGTCCCTTCTTCATCTGGAAATTTTCCCCGTCAAAAGTAACCATCCCGGCGGCATCCTGCCCCCTATGTTGCAGAGTAATCAGTCCGTCATAGATATCTTGAGCCACATATTCATTACCGAAGATCCCAAGTACGCCGCACATAGTTTTAGAGGTTATTGATACGTTTTGCCGCTTTTACTGTATTTAACATCAAAGCCGCGACAGTCATAGGCCCCGCTCCCCCTGGAACAGGAGTTATATAAGACGCTTTTTTAGCGACCTCATCATAGTCAACATCTCCAACCAATTTCCCCTCATCAGTCCTATTTATTCCAATGTCGATCACAACGGCCCCTTCCTTCACCATATCCGCACTGATCAATCCGGCTTTCCCGACTCCAACACATAAAATATCAGCACGCTTCGTATGGAACGCAAGGTCCTGCGTATCAATATGGCAAGTCGTCACCGTCGCACTCCTATTCAAAAGCATAATTGACAGAGGCTTCCCCACAATATTGCTATGTCCAATAACTACTGCTTCTTTCCCTCGCGGATCAATCTTGTGATACTCCAACATTTTGATCACTCCAAGAGGAGTACACGGCGCCAAATCTTCAAACTCCGTACTCAAAAACATCTTCCCGGTATTATACGCCGTAAACCCATCAACATCTTTCTTCGGGTCAATAGCCCGAATCACTAGAGGAACATCAATATGCTTAGGCAATGGTAGCTGAACCAGTATTCCATGAACAGCCACATCGGCATTTAAGTCTTCAATTTTCCCAATTAATTTCTCAGTTGAGACGTCCTCTTCATAATCGAACTGTTCCCATTCGATATAAGTCTTGGAACAAGCCTTCTGTTTCTGCTTGATATAAGAAAGGCTGGCCGGATTCTTGCCAACCAAAATAACCACAAGCTTGGGATGTATTTTATCGCGAGTTTGCATAGCTCGGACTTCCTTTCCGAGAGATTCATACATCTCATTTGCTATTTTGCGGCCGTCGATAATTGTAGCCATAGACGAAATGTGAAGAAAAAAGAAATGCCAACGGATTTTTCGATCGTCGGCAACTCAAATATAACAGACTGGTAAGAAAATTCAATAGTTTAGTAGCTCTAAATAAAATCTTTTAACAATTTTTTAAAACACCTTTTTCTGGCTTTAAAATATTTTGCGAAAAAATGATAAAAAGGATGATTTTCAGGCACATATTCATAATGACACCGGATCTCACCATTTTTAAAAAGCCGGACGTGATACTGAAAATCTTTTTTATCGACTTTTCTCATGCTCAAAACTTCACCAGAATCTTTCCACGCCAAAACATCATGCTCAAACCCACACTCTTCTAAATATCTCTTAAAATCGGAAGGGGAGTACTTTTTGCGAATACACCCTAATAAAAAAGGCTGCCTGTCTTTATGAAATCCCATCTTTTCAACCCACCTCGTGATAGGAGGATAGATCTTGTAAAAAAATCTAAAAAACAAAGTTTTTTTCATAGAACCCTTTAGGATTTCAAAAATTCTTCCGCTGCCTCCCACATCAACTTCGCGGTATCCCCAATTTCTTCCTGTAACTCAACTCTCTTCCACCCGTACTTTCCAGCCAATTCTTCATGCACGTTCCGACATCTCTCAGCCAATTCATCGTCTTGTTCATGAATATGCTTCGCTTCCCGGGCTTGCAAATTTCTATGTCCAGACATATAGATTGCAAAATCCTCCTTTCGAAGATGCTTGTTAACAGCCTCCATCCATTCAAGATCCAACCCCTTGGCGACTCCCCACGAGATCCCGGTCCCGATATAATCTTCAACCACCAAAATCTTTCCCTCAGAAAGCTTGCGATCAATCTCCGGCTGGAACTGATATCTATTCAAAACAAACCAGAGCTGAAGCTCTTCTTCACTGATGGACTGCTTTTCTGCCCCGCGCAAGACCTGATCTAGAAACTTCCCACTCGGCTCGACAGTATAATTAGGGTACTTCAAAAACTCAGCATCATAACCCTCGCTGGCGAGTCGCTCGGTAAGGATCTGAGCGTGCGTCGACTTACCGATATTGTTTATTCCGTAGATTGTGATGAATTTTCCTTTCATAGTAGGTGGCCTGGTCAACCCCGGGGTCAACCCCGGGGTCCAATTTACAGGTTAGAATTTACAGGTTAGCGGTCAACCCCGGGGTCCAATCTAGGACCCCCTAATCAGCATCCGTACTCCCAAAACCCCCTCGACTTCCTTCTCTCAAGTCCCCGGAAATCTCCTCCAACTCAAATTTATCGATCCTTACGAAAACTCCCTGCGCGATTTTCTCTCCACGAGCAACTTCAACATCAATCCCAGAAAAATTATAAACCTGAATCTTGATCTCATCTTCCGGTCCACAATAATCGTGGTCAATAATCCCAAAACCATGTGGTTGACTCAACCCCTTCTTACGTGGGGTGCTCGACCTTGACGCAACAACAAGCATATATCCAGATGGGACCTCAACGATCAAATTCGACGGCACAAGAACAATCTCGCCCGCAGGAACAACAGCATCTTCCCGGGCAAGAATATCAAAACCGACAGAACCGTCAGTTTCATAAACTGGCAATGGAAGCCCCTCATCAATTCTTTTAATTTTGACTTTCATAGTAATCGTAAGATAAAGTAAATCGCATGAACGATCAACACAAACCAAAAAAAATAGACTTCGCCGTCGGCGGACAAGCGGTCATTGAAGGAGTGATGATGCGCTCTCCAAACACAATAGTGATCTCCGTCCGCAAAAGCGACAAAACCATCAAAGTTCAGGAAAAATTCTACCGAACTCTAACTCAACGATTCAAACTCCTGAACATCCCGTTCGTTCGGGGAATCATAAATCTTTTCGAAATGATGGTGGTGGGGAGCAAGGCGATCAATTTTTCAGCAAACGAATATGTAGAAGAAGACGAACCTAAAACCAAAAAACGAAAAAACCCCAGCCCAACCCACAAATCTCTCGCCGCAAAAATAGGGGAGACTGTAATGTTTTTAATCTCACTCGCTCTCGCGATCACACTCTCGATTTTCCTGTTCAAGTTCTTACCGCTCTGGATCACGACAGCACTAGAATCACACTCTCAAACCATCAAAGAAAACTGGATACTTTTCAATTTCATCGATGGAATTATAAAAACAATCTTTTTCGTCCTCTACATATATATTCTTAGCTTGATACCATCATTCAGAAGAATCTTTGAGTATCATGGGGCAGAGCATAAATCGATCTTCGCATACGAAAAAGGAATAGCCCTAACTCCAAAAAACGCACAAAAACAATCGCGCTTCCATCCGCGTTGTGGGACCAGTTTCATTCTGATCGTATTTGTAACCAGTATTCTTGTTTACACATTTGTGCCGCGCCAACCAGGCTTCACGGAAAACCTTACTGTCCGCCTCGCCTTCCTTCCTCTCATAGCAGGAATCTCATACGAATATCTAAAAATCTCCGCGCGCTTCGCTCATCAAAAATGGACATGCGCGTTGGTTGCGCCAGGCCTTTGGCTCCAACGCATTACAACAAAAGAACCAACATTGGATCAACTTGAAGTAGCGCTCAATTCACTAAAGATTGCACTCAAAAAGGAATCCAAATAAACTACCTAGCTTCACTGGTGGCCGCTCCAATATCAAGAGGAACTCCTGGCCCCATAGTAGAGGTCACAGTAATAGATCTAACATAAATTCCCTTCACGGTTGAAGGCTTTACGTCTAGGATAGCCTTAATAACTGCCAGTAAATTTTCCTTCAAAGCGGCATCGTCAAAAGAAATCTTTCCAAAAATAGTGTGAACATTAGAAAGTTTATCGACACGGAACTCAACTTTACCTTTTTTGATTTCAGCGATAGCCTTCGCGATGTCCGGAGTTACAGTTCCAGCCTTTGGATTGGGCATCAAGCCTTTCGTCCCGAGAATTTTAGCAATCTTTCCGATGTGCTTCATCTGCATTGGCTCAGCAACAGCAACATCAAAATCCAACCACCCTTTCTCAATCTTATCAACCAAATCAGTAGTCCCGGCCTCCGTAGCTCCGGCGGCCTTAGCATCTTTTACATTCGCCTCATCAACAAAAGCAATAACGCGAACATCTTTACCCGTTCCATGTGGCAAAGAAACAGTTGATCGCACGTTTTGGTCAGCGTGCTTTGGGTCGACGCCAAGCTTGAAATGAACTTCAGCCGTAGCATCAAATTTCGTAACAGAAGTTTTTTTGAGAAGCTCAACTGCCTCATCGACAGAATAAGTTTCTTCTCCCACGAGACCTTTAGCCTCGAGGTATTTTTTACCGTGTTTAGCCATTTTATATGGTGTTAAGTGGTAATGGCGGCTTGCCGACTATTAAAGTGGCAGGCCTCCCACTAAAAGTGGATTATTTTTTTACTTCAACGCCCATGCTTCTGCATGTGCCAGAAATAATTTGTACAGCCGCATCAAGATCATTCGCATTCAAATCCTCCATCTTTGTCTTCGCAATCTCCTCCAACTGCGCACGAGTAATCGTGCCAACTTTTTCTTTATGCGGGACTCCTGAACCTTTCTCAAGCTTGATCGACTTTTTGATTAGCGACGCCGCAGGCTCAGTCTTCGTAACAAACGTAAACGAGCGATCCTCCTTTACTGTAATAACAACAGGTACAAGAGCATCTCCCATCTCCTTTGTTTTCTCATTGAATTGGTTACAAAAAGCCTGGATATCAACTCCATGTTGCCCCAACGCAGAACCTACCGGCGGAGCCGGATTAGCTTTCCCTGCAGGGATCTGTAGTTTTATGATTACAGGACCTTTTTTTGCTTCGTCTTTTGCCATTTTAAATTTTGTTCAAGTAATAACTTGAGTACGTAACGTGAGGTATTCTAGGGAAATAGCAGGAAAAGTCAACCTGAATTCGCCGCAAAAGAGGCAAGCAGAGCTTACCTTCCATCAAGCATCAAAACTGAAACCAAATTCTTTATCTGAGGATGATATTGCTTTGGATAACTAAATCCGTAAATCCGAGAGCCTATCCTTACAGTCAAGAACGCGGCATTCTCCCGTCGAAGATCATTCATATAAAAACTCGCACTTCCATAGTCATTTGTCTCATTAATCTCAACTTCAAGTCCCTCCGACGCACGAAGCTTCAAAAGATCATAAATATCCTCAATTCCCAACGGATCATCAGGCACAATAATATAAGTCTTCGCGAAAGTAGTGGTTCCATTTGTTACAGCATATTTATCAAACTGCACTCCATACAGATCCCCAACATTTATAGTCTTATACAAAAGCCCATCAATAGCTTCAGTCTCAAGATACGCTCCCACAAACCCACTATTTGTGATCTGGTCATCGCGTATAAAAACATTAGTAACACTGTGATCGAAACTACTCGAAAATTCCTCTATATCAAAATACGCAGTATCCGAATCTGGCATCAACGGCGTGTCTGGCGGTGGCGAATCAAACTCTAAAAAGTCAAAATTATCAGGGGTGATACTTCCAGCAGGTTCCGCAGGCAAAGCAGGAGCAGTATAATCAAGAGCCCCTCCACCTGCCCCAAGAACATTCGTCTGGACTGCGGCAGAAAGGTCGAGCTCACTCGGTAAATTGTACTGATCTCCTCCAGCTTCCTCCTCAGTCGAAACATCCGAACCCGTCAAAGCAGGTAAATATTTACTAACAAAAGTCTCTGCCGCCACAACGACAACAAGAATAGTTAGTATAACAGTAAAGACTGTAAATTTTTGCATAGGAAGTAGGGGATAGGGTGTCCACTGCCGAAATTTTATACGGTTCCAGAAAAAAGTGCAAATTTTTTACTGTCTTGCCGTAGTTCCACGAACTTTACTTACTTCTTCTTAACCTGCGTGAAATCCAATTCCACAGGAGTCTCACGACCAAAGATTGTTATAAGAACTTTAACTTTTCCTTTCTCTTCATCCACAACATTCACAACACCTTCATAATTCGCAAACGGTCCATCCAAAACAACAACATTGTCACCCTCCCTAAAGTCAATTTTAAATTTAGGCTCAGACTTCCCCATTTGTTTCTTCACAATATGCCACTCCTCAGGTGCAACAGGAACTGGAATAGTCCCAGATCCAACGAACCCAGTAACATTTGGCGTATTTCGTACAACATACCAACTATCGTCAGTCACAATCATATCTACAAGAACATATCCTGGAAAGATCTTCTTTTCTTCAGTAACGGGCTGTCCTTTCTTGATGACAATCTGCGTTTCCTTCGGCACAACCACCTCAAAAATTAAATCTTGCATCCCTAACGACTCGATTCTCTGCATCAACGCTTCTTTCACAGCATCCTCATACCCACTATATGTATGTATGACGTACCAATTCCTACCTGTTCCTTCAATTTGTTTAGCCATTTCTTAGCCGTTATTTAGATATCTAATTAGATGCCGCAAAATTCAATAATTCCGTATAACCACTACTGGCCGCAAGATCTATACCTGCCAAAACCACAGAAAACACAAGGCAAAACCCCAACACTATAATAGTGAGGCGGACTGCTTGGTTTTTCGTTGGCCACGTAACCTTGGTCAGCTCTTGCAAGCTTTCCCGTACGTAGTTGGTTATTTTATTGTTTTTTGCTAATTCTTTTGCGTCTTTCATTTCTAATAATTAATATTTGCCTCGCGGCGGATACTCCCAAAAACCCCGAGGAATCTTTAGAAGCGTACGAAGTATACAATCGACCCCTGGAAATTGCAAGAAAATTTCCGGGGAACTTCCGGGGGAAAGTTACGTATCTTTTTTTACAGGTTAGAGTTAACAGGTAAGCAGAAAGTTACGTATCTTTTCGTCTAAAAAGTTACGTATCTTTTCCAGCCCCAAAGGCGACCTCCAGCCCTGAACCCCTTTACCAACAGGTGAAAATATGATATAATTTAATAATAAATTCGCGCAGAATCGCTCGTGTCTAGCACGAACCAAAAAAACAAAAAAATGAAAAAAATAGTAAAAATTCTCGGGTCCAAAAGATCTCATCAAACTCAACGATCTCACAGGAAATACACCAAGGGACTCGCAAAAATCCTAATCGAACTAACGATCCTAACAGGTTTGATTTTGGTAGCTATCAGTGCCCCGGCGGCACTCGCTGACGGAGCCTCTTCACTTCCGTTATCGGACGGATCCAGCTACGTAGGGATTCCAACACCAAAAAGCACTGCAACAGGCCAAGCCATAGTGATAGGAGGAATTGAAAAAGCAATCGGATATTTCAAAGTTTTAATAGGAATAGTTGCGATTTTCATGATTATCTTGATGGGAGCTAAGCTAGTTACTTCAGGAGGGAACGAAGAAAGTGTAAAAAAAGCGACAACAGGACTTATGTACAGCGTCATAGCTTTCGCGATTATCAGTCTATCTCAAGAACTAGGGCAAATCGTCGGATTTTTCGATGAAGGAGCAACGTTTGGAACGCAAAAATCCACCGGAGGGATCATCGCAAACCCGGGAGAAATCATAGAACGTGTGAACCTGTTCGACAAACAAGTAGAAATAGTGATGACATTTATCAAATATTTGATCGGATCACTCGCAGTAGTAATGTTAGTAGTCAATGGATCAAGACTGGTTGTCGGCGGGGGTGAAGAAGAAAATTTAAAGAAAGCAAGAAACGGAGTTGCTTATTCACTAGGAGGGTTGGTCCTCATATACCTTGCGGATATAGTTGTCGACAAAATTTTCTACAAACTCGACAAAACAATTTATTCAGGAATAGAAGGTGCCCACCCGGAAGCGGATCTTCCGAGAGGATTGGACGAAATAGTGGGGATCACAAATTTCATAGTGAGCTTCATCGGCCCATTGCTCTTCTTGCTATTAATAGTAGGTGGAGTGATGTACCTCGTTTCGGGAGGAGAAGAAGAAAAAATGAGCAAAGCAAAACGGCTAATCGTAGCCGCTTTGATAGGAGTAATAGTGGTGTATGGAGCATTCGCAATAGTGAGTACTGTTATCGCAGGATATTTCGCTCCGGTTGAAACCGGAGAAGAAATAGTGACATTGTTAAACAACATTAATTTGTTCGCATAAAACCTAAATAATGAAGGTAATCATAAAAAATCTCGTAATTTCATTTCTCCTAATCAACCTCGGGTTGACAATCTTCGGGCTTACGCTCGCTGATCCGGGAGGCTTAGCAGGTGAGGCAAACTCGCTCACGAGCTCACAGAGCCAAACGACAGCATTCGCAGTCCCATTAACAGACCTTCAAGGAATAGGAGAAAAAACAGGACTCCCAAGTTTCTACTTCCAAGGTGGCCAACACCCGGAAGCTCCAGTAGATTTCGAATTCAAAGGAGTGGGAACAATAGGGAGTACGGCATACTACTTAATGGACTTCTTCAAATACTTAATGAGTAGCGTCGCGATCGTGATGATCATAGTTATCGCCATCAAATTAATATTTGCAGGAAGCAATGAAGAGACAACAACAAAAGCAAAAAAAGGACTCGCCCTTGCAGTCGCAGGGCTCATAGTTATACAACTCGCAGATGTCGCCGTAAAAAAAGTTTTGTTCGGGGAACACGGCGAAGTACTTGAGGACAAATCAACCGCAGAACTCTTCGCAAAAGAAGGGATAGAGGAAGCAAGAGGAATAGTAGGATTCATCCAAGTAGCGCTCGGCGCGGTAGCAGTCCTCGTCATCATCATAAATGGAATCAAAATAATGGTGACCGGCTCAGAAGAGGAAGCGAGGAAGAAAGGACTCAAAAATATTGGATTCGCGGCGGGAGGACTGGTGCTAGTTATGTTATCGGAATTCATAGTCAGAGTATTTGTGTTTCCGGAATTTGGAGAGGAACTCCCGCAAGTAGAGGCAGGGAAACAGCTCTTCGCAATGATTACAAATTTCATCGCAGGATTCATCGCAGTGATCGCATTTGTGATGTTCCTTGTCGCAGGCTACACATATGTAGTTGGAGGTGCGGCAGAAAACGCACAGGAAAAAGTAAAGAAACTTATTCTTGGAGCAGTCCTTGGATTAGTCATTGCACTCGGCGCATTTGCGCTCACAAACACCCTGATCACATTCGAAGAAGACAACGAATACATCCCCCCGGCCGAAGAAGATATCTTGGAGGAGCTATAAAAAAGAGTCCCAAAAATTTTGAAAAAAGCCAATACAATTATATAATTAAAAATTGAAAATACTCATACCCTCCAAACCTATGAAAATATTTAGAAAAATCCTCATTTTTTCGGTCCTACTCCCTGTCATCACACTCGGAGTAATGGCCTTCGCAAAAGCTCCTTCCCACACCGCATACGCGGCGGAAGATTGGTGTAAGGAAAACTTGGGATCATGGATAGAATGTCCGACTGACGAAATATCATTCCGCGAATATAAAGGGAAATTAGTAACTTTAAATCCGGACAATTACGATACTGCATTGACACAAACATCTTCGGTTCGAGAATTCGTAGCAAAAATAGTCAATTATGCACTTTCATTCTTAGGTTTGGTAGCAATACTTCTCATTATATATGCGGGAGTAATGTATTTGGTCGCAGGAGGAAACCAAGAAAACGCGGACAAAGCCAAGAAAACAATAGGTTACACAGCAATAGGCTTGATCCTTATATTAGGGTCATATGCGATTGTGAACACAATCCTCACTGGCCCATTCTCAAAGGATGCCAAAGTTGAAGGCGAACTGGAAGGATACGCATCGACAGGATTCAACGCCTCTACAGAGTCGATTATCTCATCTGCGGAAAACTTAATGGGAGGATATAAATATTTGATGGAATCGGTAAGCGTATTCGAATCCTTGAAAGCAGACGCGGAAAAAGAAAGTATAAAAGCGGGAAACAACAAGTCTTTACTCATGCAATATCTAACGAACGTAAAAGCAAAACTTCAGCAAGTTAGATACAAAGCACCAAGATTCTCAAAGATAAACAGTAGCGCGGGGGATACAATGAGATACATTGACGACCGAATAGACTACATGCAAAACCTCCCCGAACTTCCAACGGGAGAAGACATACCGGTGGCTGACGATCCACTTCCAGACGCATGGGAAGAAATTAAGGCAATACTTGTTGATAATACAGCAGATGCAAGTGCTCCGGCACCATCTCTCAATGACTTGCTCGACATAATTAAAGAAGACTTTGCAGGAATAGGAGACTCAAACACGACAGAATTTGATGCGATCATAACTCAAGTAGACGTAAACGATCCGGAAAGTTTCAAAAAAATCCCGTGCTCTACTATAGATGAGGACAAGCCAAAAGGAGTTATGGGTGACCAATTCTGTGTCCTCTCGCAAGTATATAGCGAAATTGCAGGGCTAGAAATATTCAAAACAACAGGAATACCGGCGTTGTTCGAAGGGCTTTTACTAGCATTCCAAAATCTAGCGGGCGAAGTTTGGCAAACACCAATCAATACTGCGGTATCCAACGAATTATTCGTAAGCATTATCCAAACAGAAGACGAACTTATCAAAGTTATAAAAGATATAAAATTTGTAAAAACAAAACTAATTGCGGATGTAGTAGAAGGCTCAGCGCCGCTCATCGTACATTTCGATGTGCTCGACTCAAAAGACCCATCAGGCGAAACAATAGCAGAAGACAGTATTGTATGGGATCTCGTAGGAGAAGGATTCGGAGCACCGGCGGACCCTAATAACTTAGATAAAAAATGCTACACAATATACAACCCAATAGCGGACACCGAAACAGAAACTCAAGGACCCGGAAAAGGATTTAATAACTATTGTGTATACAGAAATCCTGGAACATACAGAGCGGCTGTGAGAATAGAATCAAGTAATGAAGAATTTGCAACCGGAGTAAGTAGCCTCGATATCAAGGTTCTCCCACCGGAAACAAAAATGACATTAACAGCAACAATCAAAGACCAAGATCCGATTACGATGATCGACTACAGCCCAAGTGGATTCTTGAAACAGTCGGTCGATTACATCACTGTGACAGAAAGTAAAGCACAGCAAGGAATAACATTCGACGCGTCGGGAACCGAAGCGAACTTCCCAGACCAAGAAATCATCAACTACAAATGGGATCTCGGCAATGGCGAAACAGAAGAACTCGTCACCGAAGCCGAAGGACTCTATCACAACGAAGGCGTATATACAGTTATGTTTGAAGTTATGGCGATAGATGGAAGTACGGCCCGAAAGATATTCAATGTAATTGTTGGATCTCCGGCCGCGAGAGTAGAGCTCATCCCAAAAGGCCCATACAAAATAGGTCAAACAATAACATTCGATGCCTCGAAGTCATCAACAGATACAGGAACAATTACAAATTATAAATGGGTAATTTCAAAATCAGTAGAAGGGACTCCGGACGGGGCAACTCCAGCTACAGCGGAAGAAGTCGCCAAAGGTAGTGAAAAACTGTTCTACCAAACATTCGAAGAGCCAGGAGATTACGATATCAGCCTGACAGTTACGGATAGCTTGGGGAACAGTGCTACAGCAAGTATAAAGTCGCTCAAAGTGGAATCGGAGCCACCAGTCGCACTATTCGAATACAAAATTCCGGAACAATCAAGTCCGTCGGAAGTTCATTTCGACGCCTCAAAGAGTTACGATCCGGACGGAGACTTCGAAGAATTATTTTTCGAATGGGCAACAGACCCAAAAGAAGAACCCGGCGTCGTTGACTACGTTAACGGAAGCACACCCAACGATGTCAAACCAACAATATTATTCGGCGAAAAAGGCGATTACACACTAACACTAAAAGTTTGGAATAAAGATGAGGACGACAAAGTCTCAGAGCTTAAACAAACGATAACAATCGATAATACTCTCGACGTTGATTGGTCAAAGGATCAGCAAGTAACAAGCGTTCTAAACGAGGAAGGCGAAGCGGAGATGGTGTTCATTGCTGAAAGTAAAAAAGGAATCGCATACGAAATAGATTTCGGTGATGGAGAAACAGAAACCGGCCAATTCAAAAACGGCCAAGCAACAACAACTCACACGTATCAATCAGCGGACAAATTCACAGTTCGTATCACGGCATACGATGATGACGACAACTACAATGAGATAAAAAGGAAAATTTTCATAGGAGGAGGCGAAAACCCGGTCGCAAAAATCTCGATATATATAAATGGAGAAAAATACATCGATTTCGAAGAACCACTGGCGATCAGTAGAGCGGACGTCGTGACATTCGATGCATCGGAATCAAAAAACACGGACGGCACAGCACGTGACCTCAATTACAGCTGGGACTTCGGTGACAGCAAAAAGAGCTCAAAGAAATCAATAGTACATTCATACAACGAGCTAAGCCCAAAAGATCCGGGCCATTACGAAGTTAAACTAAAAGTATATGACAAAGACGATGAAGATAAATTCGGCGAATCAAAACTAAAAGTAAACGTAATATCAGTTCCACCTAGATTCTCATCACTCCAAGCATTACCACAAACTGGTGAAGACATGGTCACTCCGGTTAACATGAAACTCCAACTCTTTGGAGCAGTTGATCCGGACGGCAAAATTACTCAATTCAGATGGTGGTATTTTGATGTTTCAGATCCGGACGAAATCCTCGGCCTACAAATCACAGAAACATCATCTGCGGCACTAATCATAGGAACCAACGGATCAGAAGGTGACGAAAAAGAATACGGCTTCGGTGTTGAAATGACGGACAACGACAACGAAAAAATATCATCAGAAGACGACCTCGAACAAGGAGAAATACCAACCATAACAGTAACAAACGGTGCCAACGCGGCCCCACAAGCAAAATTCAACGTCGATAGAACAAAAGTATTCGCAGGTGAAGCAGTAAACTTCTCATCGGCATCAACCGATCCAGACGGAGACATAATTGAATACATTTGGGATTTTGAAGGAGATGGATTCTTCAACAACATCCCCACAACTCTTTCGACAGTCTCACACACATACGACACAAAAGATCTCAACGGATACAAAGTTAAACTTAAGGTTATAGACGACAAACACGGAGAAGCGGTCTCAGACACAATAGCGATCTTTGTAGACTCAAATGCAGAAGAGCCAACTGCGGCCTTCAAAGGTGGATCAATAGGAGGGAAAACAGTAGAATTTATAAACAATTCAACAGTCGATACAACAGCAGGAGTCCAAGTCCGCGAATACAAATGGGATTTTGACACAACATCACAATTCGGGACATCTGACTCAGACGGTGATGGTGACAAAACAAACGACGTCGACGCGGCATTGGAAAATCCAATCTTCGAATACACCGAATTCGGAACATACCAAGTCAAACTCACAGTTATAGATACTCACGGTAACGAGAACTCTGTCACAAACATGGTGACTGTATCAGCGGCAGGAGGCACGGGCGATACAAACACCGGAGTAGGAGATTACGATCCGGGGAGTTTCGGTTTAGATCCTCAGGGAGCCCTCAACGGAACAGGCCTTGATGACGAAGTAAACGGCCAAGGCCAAGCAAACGCAAGCGGCCTAAAAGCCGCAGTAGTAACAAGCCCCCTGCCTGACGCAGACGGAGTCGTAAGACTCTCTGGAGAGGGAGGAACAGTTGTATTTGATTATTCTCCATCAGACGGAGACATTGCATACTATATCTTCGATAAGAATATTTATTTCGACACAGACCAAGACGGAACTCCAAACAATGAAGAGGATTTCAAAACCAGCCTTCCGGGCCTTTGGACAACAAATTTCGAAAAGGCATGGGGGAAAACAGTAGTAAAACTGACAGTAGTAGACATCTACGGGAACACAAATTCAACAGTACAAGAAATTGCTTTTAAATAATCAAAATTAACTAAAACAATATGTTTGACTTCCTAAAGAAGAAAAACAAAGATCAAAAACCAAAAAAGGACGCACCAGTGCAAATGCCGGCCTATGAAGAACAGCAAAGCGCGCCACCACTGACAAATCCTGACAAAAAACCAAAAAAAGACATCAAGAAAACACTTTTGATGATAGGTGCGATCGTTGGAGGACTTTTCATCGTGTACCTCGTATTCGCATTCATCACAATCGCAATGGCTGAGGAAGGCAAAGACTTCACACTAACAAAGATGTTCGGGATGCAAGCGGCCGTATTCCTAAATATGCTCGTAACAGGTATCCACATCATAATTCTATTAATAGCGCTCGTTGCCTTCGGATTTTTGATGACTTCGCTATTCAAAATGCTACTCGCAAAGAAAGACCAACCGGAAAAAAAGAAAAAAGCAAAGAAAGGACTCATTATATATGGTGTTATTCTCGGCGTAATTTTGATCGCTTGGATCACGGCATTCGTCTATCTCGAAAGCAGACGTGACACGCTAAAGATCAACATCGAATACCCACCGATCGTTACAGAACCGGAAGACACCCTTCAGTTGACAGCACCTATCACGATCAAATTCGATGCATCACACGCACCTGTTGATTCAAGCCAATTCCAGATTCTTTCATACGACTGGGATTTCGGGGACAAAGAAACAGGAACAAGCCAAATCGTAACCCACGAATACACAAAGAAAGGACGATACGACGTAATCTTGGCAATCACAAAACGAGGTAAAGCAACAGGAGAGGAAACAAAAGATACATACTCAAAAACAATAACCATTGCCAACCAGGCATTAACCGCGACTTTCAAGGCCGATCCGCAATCCGGCGAAGCACCGCTCAAAGTCAAATTCGACGCGTCAGACTCAGTCGATCCAGACGGAGAGATCGGTTCATACGAATGGGATCTGGACGGTGACGGCGAATTCGACGAAGAATACAACGACGAAGTCGAAGTCGAATACGAATACGAAAAAATCGGTACATACGACGTAATGTTAAGAGTTACTTCACTTGCGGGCGAATACAACGTCGCAAACAAGCAGATCATCGTCGGAATGGGGGAAACTCCCGATGCAGTCATAGAAGTTGAAGGAGACCCGGAAACTTTCGAAAAAGGAGTCACATACATATTTAAAGCTGGAGAATCAACTTCTCCAAACGGAAAAATCGAGAAATACGACTGGGATTTCGGTGACGGAACAGCTCTAGAAACTACAAAGACTGTATCTCACAAATTCATAGAAGAAGGTGTCTATCAAGTCATCCTGAAAGTCACAGACGAAGAAGAACAAGTAGGGGAGACACTGCTTCAAGTAATTCTTGGTGAAAAACCAGGCATGCCTTCAGCAGTGATTAAAACATCTCCGGAACTTCAAAAAGGAGCTCTCTCTCTCGAAGGAGAAGTGCCTTTCAAAGTTGAGTTTGATGGGAGCGAATCAACAGACTTCGACGACAACATCGTTGACTACGAATGGGATTTTGACGATGACGGCAAAGCCGATTCATTCGGCAAAAAAGTCACACATTCCTTCATAGAAGAAGGCGTACATACAGTTCGCCTCACAGTAGTCGACACGGAAGAGAACTACGATTCGGAAACAATCGGGATCAAAGTTGTTCCCCAAGGAATGAACGCGGCCCTGACAGCGGAACCACTTAGCGGTGAAGTGCCAATGACCGTAAAATTCGACGCTTCAGGCTCATATCACCCTGGGGCAGACATCTCTAGCTACAAATGGGATTTCGGTGACGGAACAAACCCGATCCTCGGATCTGCAAAGATAAATCACAAATACACTGAAATAGGCGAATACACAGCAAGTGTCACCGTAATCGGAACCGACAACGCAAAAGACACAGCAGAAGCACATATCGTGGTTCGCGAAGTACAAGTTTCGGCGTGTTTCGCAGCAAGTCCAACATCGGGAAAAGCGCCTCTCGGCGTGAGCTTAGATCCTGATTGTAGTACGGGAACCATTACTTCGTATGATTGGACCTTCGGGGACGGCGAAACGTCTAGCGACGTCAAGCCAACGCACACATTCACAAATCCGGGAATATACCCTGTCACTCTCGAAGTTCTAGACAACAACAACACGGTATCAACTACTACTATAGATATTGAAGTACAGCCGTAGGCCACGGCCAAGCCAGTAACCAGCACATGAATGTCCTTTACAAATAAGCAAAAAAAACGATTAAGATGGATTGTTATCATAACCGTACTAGCACTGCTAATAACGGCGATAGCTCCACTCATCGATGCTCTCCTAACAGGTTAGAAAAGTGCCAAAATAGCACACTCTAATTTACCTTCAGGCCCTTGTTAAAAGCCTCAAAATATGCTATAATTTAATAATATAAAAACAAAAACAAAATAAAAATGGAAAACAAAATCTACCCGTTAAACGTAGGCGAAAGCCCGTTGACGCCCAAAAAGCCTGACAAAAAGAAACCATCTTTCAAAGACTGGATCAAAGAAAGAAAGTTGGTTGTTGCTGGTGTAAGTGTAATCTGTGTCCTCGCCCTCGGCGGCACAATCTGGGCAACCGGATTGGGGGATAAGCTTCTAGGTGTAGTATTCGAAACTCCTACATGTACAGAAGGACAATTTTTCCTTCAAGGTAATAGCTATCCGCCTCAGGGGGTGTGTCTTAATGAAAATCCATGTCCCAATTTTAAAAAAGTTTACGATTCTGAAACGTACCAATGCGTGGAACCTCCAGAGACAGGATTAGAAATACCAATATGTCCAGGAGGCCAGAATTTGGTATATGGAAAGTGTGTGGATGTGGAAAAGGATGGAGCGTTCGGAACGACAGAAATAGTGCAACATGAAGACGGATCAAGTATAGGGAGCATCCCCATAAAATCAGAATTAACAATACTAGAGGTAAATGTGCCAATAACAGAAGAGTACACTTTAACAAATGAAGAAATAATAAGAGTGTTTTTGAAAAATTCAAAAGGAGAAATAATAGCTTTTTCAAAGGGATTGAAGGAAGAATCATTCACAAATAAACTATTAATAGTTCCTATTATAGGGGATAACTATAAATTTTTTCTAGGCAAATACAAAAGATTCTACGACCAAGAAAAATATGAAAATAATATTGTTAGTCCAATATGTGAGGATAAATACTGGAATATTAACAGTGGGGGAGTAGGATGTAATCTTGTATTGAGTAAAGACATAACAACATTATGGGAAAGCCCCAGTTTCACAGTATACAACAAAGAGCCAGCAAACCTAACAGTAGAAGTAAAGGGAGATGGGCTTGAGCTTGTTAGTGGGGACAAATATGAACTTAAAGACAAAGGAACAATAACCTTCACAGCAAATGTAACAAATCAGCCAAAAGCAAAAATCAACCTATATGACACGAACGGAGATTTTATTGATGGAGGAATGGTGGTTCCAAAACTGGATAGTAATAATGAAGTAGTTTTCCCTCCAATAGAATTTGACCTTACTGACGATTACTCAGCATACCTCAAGGCCACAGGTGAAAACCTGAAATTCAAATTTCTCGTAATCGAACCCGAAAAAGTCGAAAAAACAATAGAAATCTATTATCCCGTCGAAACAGCCTACATCAGTTCATTCCAGCTCAGCCCAAACGACACATTCGACCCCACAGGCAAAAATCTACTCTACATCGCAGGCAACATAAACAAAGAATCAACAGCAAAATTGGAAATATTCAACACTGATGATCCTTCAAAGGTTTATCAAATCTTAGAAAAGGAAAGTGAGCCTGGTAAAGGCTTCAAATTCCAATGGGAGGGAACAGACCAAACCCAGAAAAACGTTCCGAAAAACTCAAAAGTAACAATCAAAGTCAGTGCGATAGTTAACGACGAAGTCCACGACACAGTAGAAAAAGAAATCAACATAGCGGACTATGCTACCAAAGACCTCGGCCCAATCGGCCAACTCGGTCCAATCATCGTCCCTGATGGATTAATAGGTTCAGAAGAAAAAACTAAGGACAAAAGACAATTAGACGTTACCCTCGACACTACACTCACAGTCACTCCAAAGACCACTCAAGAAGTAAATAAAGAAGTAAACTTTGAAGTAAAAATCGCCGACGGAGGCAAACCACCATTCAAATACACAATCAACTACGGCGACACAAAAACAAACGAAACCTACGAAACCGACGTGAACTCAGCGACCGATCAGTCAATCCACACTTTTACACACACATACAAAACAAAAGGAACATACGACATTGATGTAGAAGTTTCAGATCGCTCTATCCCAACAAAAAAAGGATCTGCCTCAGCAACAGGATACGTAGTAACAGAAGCCGCACAATCAACAAAAAAAGATACTGAAGGCGATCGCCAAGAAGAAAAGTTCACACTCGTTTTCGATAGCGTGGATCCAACCAGCCCAGGAGAAGTTGGCAAAGGAATAACATTCGCACTTGCAGTAGACGGCTCAGACGGTCCATACAGCTACGAAATTGAATACGGCGACGACAAAGATGACAAGAAAACAGTGGGAGAAACAGGGAAAACTGTTACAAAAAAAGTTGAATTCAAACATGTATATGAAAAAGCGGGAACATACGATGTTTCTGCAACAGTCATAACAGGGACAGGAAGCAGATTACAGGTAGCTAAAGCTTCAACTACATACACAGTAAAAAAGGCGGAAGTAAAAGAAGACGTAAAAACTACAGTCCAGGCAGAATGTAACGACGGAATCGATAACGACGAAGACGGCAATATCGACTTTCCGAACGACACAGGATGTGCAAATACTGAGGATGTGACAGAAAACAGCGAAGGAGATCCAGATCCAGATGTTGTAGTCCCTGACGTTGTGGTTCCAGACGCCCCAGATCCCGACCCAGACGTTATCCCAGAACCCGAAGGTCCACCTCCGGGAACATCAGTCAACGTATATGGAGACGGAGCCTCAAGAGCAAAATTCAACCCAGAAATACAATCACTCAAGATATACTACAAACTTGAAAAAGACGCTGACGTAACAATAGAGATCGTTGATTCAAAAGGCGATACAGTCTTAACTATCCTCGACGAATTCCAGGAATCAAAATCAACAAGCTACGAAACTTGGTGGGAAGGAACAAAAAACAACAAAGCAACAGGCCAAAAAGTGCCTGACGGATCATACACATACAAAATCACAGCAACTCACCCTGACTATCCGGAGATCAAAGATATAGAAGAAGGACCAGTTTCAGTTGATTCAGAGTTCTTCCAGGGACCAGGTTCAGGTGGAGATTTTGAAGGCTTTGGTACAGGGACAGTGGTCCAACCGGGAGCAGGAATAGGCACAGGGCCAGGTACACTGGTAACAGGGGTAAGTCCGGCACAAAGCGCGGCAACCCAAACACTACAAAACACAACTACCGGAACGACAGCAGGAACAGGGCCTGGCGTTCTCGTTTACTTCTTATTCCCTGTATTAGGATACGCTTATAGAAAAATTAAATATTAAAAACAAAAATTATGGCAGATGATAATAAAACTTTTGAACCTGAGGAGCTTAAAGGGGTAGGAGCGGTAGCTCCAGAACCAGCGGCTCCTGCGGCAGAAACTCCACCGGCGGTAGAAACCCCAGTGGCAACTCCGGAAACTTCACCGGCTCCGGCTCCAGAAGCTCCGGCGGTGACCCCAGAACCTGCGGCTCTTGAGGAAGCTCCTACAGAAGAACTTGCTCCAGGACAAACAATCCCGGCACCAACACCTGAAGCGACACCTGTCGCCCCAGCTCCAGAATTAGAGCCAGAAAAGGCTTCTGTTCTAGAAGAAGCCACACCCCCTGCAACTCCAGCAGCCCCAACTCTCGGCGAATCAGAAGGAACAGAAGAAGAAAGTTTCTTCAAAAAGAACAAAACCATGATCATAGCAGGAGTTGTAGTATTGATAGTTATTACAGTGGGTGTAGGGATTCTTCTTAGCATGAAAAACTCTGAACAACTCGAAGGCCGTCTTGAATTGATAAAGAAACAGCACCTTCAACAGAGTATGGAGATGACTTCAGAATCCACAGAAGTTACATACATTCACCCAACAGTCACTCCTCTCGTGAGCTCGCGCTAGGTAAACACACGGAGGCTACCTCTTTACAAAAACCTTCTGCGTCGGATACGCAAATTCGATCTTAGCTTTCGCAAAAGCCTCAACCAACGCAAAATTAATCTCCTGCTGAATATTCATATATTCCTCATAATCATTCGTCAAAACAAAATAAACAACCTCAAAATTCAGACTTGAATCAGCGAGTTTTTTCAAGTGCACTCGCCCAAACTCAGTCCCACTCAAACCATCAACAATCCCTTCAACAATCTCAGGAACTTTTTTCAGTTTCGCAGGCTTTGTCTCGTAAGTGACTCCAATATCAAAAGCAACACGTCTCTTCTGCATCTTTTTAAAATTCTGAATCGTCGAATTCACAATGTCTCGATTCGGAATCACAAGTTCCTCACCGCTCAGCGCGGTAATTCTCGTAGTCTTAATCCCAACTCCCTTCACAGTTCCCATCACTTCACCGACAACGATAAAATCACCAACCTTAAAAGGTTTGTCCAAATAAATCGAAACCGAACTAAACAGATCACTCAAAATATTCTGCACAGCCAGCGCGATAGCGATACCTCCAATTCCCAAACCGGTAATCAACGGCGTAACTTGATAACCAAGATTCGAAATCACAAAAACCACACCAATAATCCAAATCCCCACATTAACAATCTTAGCAAAAACAGGAAGCAGAGCAGGCGCTCCAGGCCCTTTCCTAGCCGCGACTTTCTTAACTCCATAAGTCACAAACGAAGTGACAACTTTGATCGTCCAGTACGTCACAAACACAATCAAAAACCACCTGATCCCAATTCCAACCCCATGAGGTATTTCCAACCAAGTGCGAGCTCCAATCAGAACTAAAATCAAACACATGGGCCACCTCACCTTGAAAGCCAGCTCAACCATGAATTCATCAAAATCATTCTTCGTCTTCTTCGCGATCTTCTCAACTCGATGCAAAATAAACGGCGCAATAATCTTGAAAATCAAATACAACAAAACCACGCCTCCAAAAAACAGAGCATACCCACGCGCAACCGGCGAAGCTGAAAGAACATCATAACGCTCAAGAATAAAGTCCCAAGCTTTTTGTAAATAATTCATAGGAAAAGGATTAAAATACTCGAAGAGTATCCTAACACTATAGGTTCATCTCAGCAATACGCTCTCTGGAAATTACAGCGATTCTTGAAAGATCACCCTCCAATGCTACAAGAACAAAATCTGGGGGGAGCGAATGTTTTTTTTCTGGGACAAAAGCTTTAGCCCATTGTTTGTAACCGGGAGAATTAGGGTCTATCAATTTAAACGGATTCCCCACAAGATGAGCATATCTGTCCGATTTTGGTTTCAGCCCTTGATCATTGGACAATTCATGATCAGGAGATTTTTCCTCAGGCTGATCTTCCTCAAGGAATTCACGGAAAGCATAAAAATACCATTGATCATTTTCGAGATACAAAGGAGGACGAGTGAAAGAAGAAATTCCTTCACCAAAAAATTCATAATTGGAATAATCTTTTGTATCCAGGCAGTAATAAATGCTATCTGATTTTTCTGTTTGTAGTAAAGATATTCCGGTATCATTATTCGAATAGGTGGGGAAAAATACATCAAAGTCATCCATGATTTTGATGATATATTCATTTCTAGCGCGGAAGAAACCATCCCCAATGAGGCGGGCAGTCAGTGCTTGTGCGGAAATAGCTTCGTGTCTTTCGGAATAGGCACATAAGATCTCAACAATACGCATGTGCATACCATTGGCAGACCTCAGCACTTCCCAGGCCCTGCCTTCCATTCCCTTGTGAAAAACTTTTTTATCGAATTCATTTTGCACGGGAATGACTTGTAATTCCTTCTTAGGATCTCTAATTGTATCAATTACCGGGGTTTTATATTCAGCACGTGGGAGTGTGCGCCCCGCTAAAACAGCTTTATCATCTTCATCATCAAAATCATCAGCTTGTTCGCGTTTAGGCGCTTCGGTAACAGTAGAAATATACGCTACATGATCTCGGTCGATTACCATTTTTAAATATTTTTTTAAACCGGATGGAGGGCAACAAGCCCTGGGAATAGTTGTGAAAAACAATCCCTCCAATTCAGACGGAGAAAGAAAAAATCCCCTTTTCTCAAGCTCACTTTTAAAAACAGGATAAGAAAGCCCACATCCATTTTCAGCGTGACTGGCAAAAATATTAAGAGCAATCCCCAAATATTGAGATTTTTGAATAGAGCAACACAAATATTCATCTATAGCAACCATGTAATCGGATAGGGCAAAATTTAAGTTTTTTTGAATGGGCTCTAAAGATATTTTACCGGAATATCTACAGTTATAATCCAATTCATATCTCTCGTATTCATCTGAGGGGACGACCATTAATTTTCTACCGGAGGGGACTATATTAAACCCAAGAAGATCTGGAACTTCATCATTTGCTAAACGAACCCTATTCACAGTTTCACTAACGAAATCGTATTTACAATCAACTCCGGCGGCAACTGCCTGTTTCCACAAACTTCTTTTATCAAATATAGTGCTATTTTTGTAATGCTCTAATATCAACTTCATAATAAAAGAAGTAACAAGAGGTTGTTTCAATTTCCTGAATGAAAGATGACGCATGGAATCAGCAACTCTACGATCCATGTCAACTTCCTCCTCCTCAACCTCTTCTTCCTGAGAAGTCTCAAAATAAATAACATTATCTTCCAACTTAAAAATAAGGCCCCACGATTCAACATGTTCATTGAAAGCCTTTCTAATAGTTAAGGCAACGAAATTCCGGATTTGCCATTCGGGGTATACGATCCCGAGTTCTTTTTCAAAAAGATGAACCAAAACAGGGATTGAAATGCCTTGGCCATTTTCAGAATAACGAGAAACTATCTCAAAGAATGGTTTGTAAAATGGGGATTGGTCAAAAAAAGTATTTTTAATTTGAGGCAATAATTTATCATATCGTGCTTTATCAAAATAAAAATCTTTAGGCACGGGTTCAACAGAAGCCATTCCCAAATAACGACTATTGTAATCCAAGTCAGACTTTTTATACTCCTCCAATAAAGTTGCTCTGAATCTATTGGGCCCCCCAATAATAGCGTATCCAAATAATTCGGGGGTCTTTCCAATAGTTGTTAAAATAGAATTCAACATGCTTTTGACAGTACTCCATTCCAATTTAAATTCACTATTAGCAAATTGGTCAGCGATTTCCTTTTTTGAAATACTTCCACCTTTTGCTGAAGCTTCAAAAATCATTTTCAATAAAAGTTTAATTCTCTCCTGTGAGATTCTGCTATCAAAATGTCTTGCAGAGTCAAAAATTCTGTTCTTCAATTCAGAGATAGGATCATCAATACCCTCGATTTCATCGGGGAGGTCATATTCGTCTAAGGGCCGGCACAATCCCGGCTGGAAATACGACCAGTCGTCATTCCCCACAACTTCAACGCCAAAAGATTCTCTAAAATCCGGATTATGTTTTTCACAATAATCACGAACATAAAACTTGGTGGATTTGATTCCGTAGTCTGTCAACAATTTTGCAAGAAAGTAATCAGTGGTTACACATTCACCTTTGGAGCAAGCTTCATTTAAACACGCAAACAAGCACAATTGATGGACCTGTGTGTCATAAACAAAAATATTTTCCACATCTTCAAGAACTCTCAAAAGAACTTTTGATTCCTCTTCGGAAAATTCTCTTAAAGGTTCTACAAAATTTTCTCCACCAGGGAATGAAATTTTCGAATCGAAATAATAAGCTCTCTCAGCAAAAGGGCCACTTGTTCCCGAACCGGGAACTTCAATAGAAGCGACCTCTACATCACTTTTAGAAGATTCTGTTAACATTCTTCCAAACCTACGGAACTCTTTTTTAAACCCGGCTAGTACTTCTGGTCCCCGAAGAGTAAATTTATCAGCAAATCCGGGGAATGTGATGCCTTCATGGTTCCCCAAAGTGGCTGAAAGCATATGCCTGCAAATACAAACTTCTGTCTCGGTCAACTGTCGAGTACACACATTGCCGGCCAAAACGTTATCAATACAACGCCTTATTTCATCGCCAAGTTGTTCTATTCTCTCGACAGATCCCTCGGGGAGAGAAACAGTTTTTAATCCAGAGTTAATTTTCACAATAATCATTAAAACACAAGAAGCGATTCTAACCTCATTGCTAGATAGTGTCAACGACTATTGACTGTTTGGGTAAAAAGTTGTAGACTACTCACTTAAAATTATCTCAAACCAAATGCCGCCAATCAGCCCTGCAGAAGAAGCAATAGCCATGACGGTAGATAGTCATGACGAACATTATACGGACCAATACCTTGCAGAAGCTATGCATTACCTAAAAGCTGGGATATATGACAAAATTGCTGAACAATTGTCTCTCCCGAACGGCTCTACGCACATAGATTTTGGGTGCGGACAGGGATTTCTATTACATGCTTTGAGAAAAAGAAACCCAAACGTCGCATACCTGGGAATAGAATACAATCTTCACATGATAATGAAAGCGGTTCGCCACTTAGCCGAGTTGAACGTTCCAAGTAGACCACATGCAGAAGGATATATGAAATTTGAAAACGACATGATGGAATGGGAATATCCTTTGGACTTTGCAGAAAATCCAAATCTTTTCAGACCAGGAGGGCCGATCAGGCTCATCCATGCAGACATGAGAAGAGAAGAATTACTCCAAAAACTTATAGGTGACAGAATGATCGATTCGGCCACGCTCACCTTCCACGGGGCATCTGGAAGTTCAGCATTTGAGAACGAAGAACAGCCCCGCCACCTCATCGAATGCATGGATTGTTTCCGTAAAAAAATGTTCCAGCTTATGTTAGAAATGAGAATGACTGTACACCAATTCATGTCAGAGAATACAAGGGAAGGAGGAGAAATCGTTATGGTGGAGAGAGATAATGGGTATGTGGACATTCCAGAATCATTAGATAGAGTAGGCAAGTGTAAAAAATATTGGGAACCTCAAGATCCGGAAATAGTCAGTGTTGAGCTGAATGGACTCAGCTCAGGATTTATGCACCACGGACAAACTCCAGAAGGGGGATTAAAAGATATAGAATTCAGTCCCTCAGGTAAAAAACAAGCGATTATTCAAAAATTCACTAGAAACGACATCCCGTATACCCACACTACCCCCTCCTAATCCACTCCAACACAAGAGAAATAATAGTCGGATAAATAAAAGCAAACATGTACCACTTCCTGACCCAAGGTGTATTTGGATCCGTAAAGATTGAATAATCTTTTTTTGGTTTTGGCTCAGCCTCAGCATGCCCGGGTCCGTGCCCGACCTCTGCATTATGTGAAGCCTCACGCGGAGTCTCATCAGTCTCCCCCAAACTCTTATCCAAAACATCGGAAGCATCCGAAGCGGCAGTAGACCCTTTCTTCAGAGCCCCTGAAAAGAATTTTATAATTTTAATTTTCAAAGCAGGTAAATCCATGAACCGATTATACCAAAAGAACGGATCTTTTCAAACAAACCCGAGTCGTTGACTACCATTCCTCCTTCGCAACACGTTTATGTGCAAAACATGGCATCTCACAGCCCTCATCAGCTACTTCCCAAACACGTTCCATCTTTTTTCTATAACTAGAAATGACTCTCTCCAATTCATCTCCGGAATTAGGCCAACGGTCCATCAAACGGGGGACACCGCTGTCACCTCCCTCCATAGCATGATCACAAGGTGAAACCGTTCCATCAGCACGCAAAATAGAATTCCCAAACAAGCAAATATTCCTAACACTATCATGAGTAGATTTTTGCCTAAAAGCCGCATACTCAGCGTTGCCACGAGAGACCTCATCATCGGAAAATTCACCAGCCGGATAGGTATTCCTCATCACCACATGAACAAGAGGATTGCGATTTTTAGCTCCGACAGGAGAATATCCATTTCCAAGTTTTCCCCTGTGATCATCAATACCTCTATTCTCCAATCCAAGGCCGGCCAAATCCTTGTAAATGTGAAGACCCTCTGGGCGAGGATCATCTCCACGACGAATTCCACAATTTACAGAGAACGGAATATTATGCTTGATCAAAAAAGCAGCAGTCTGTGAGCCTCTTCGTCTACCTTTTTCTCCATAAAAGTCATTCACACTAAGGGTTATAGACGCCATTTTCCCTTCTTTTAGTTCGGGTAAAAGCGCTTTCAAAGTTTCCATATCAGCACCGGTTGTAACCATTGACGTTTGTATATTTTTGTCGTGGAAAAATTTTAAAATTTCAAGCAATTGAGGATGATCACACGGTTCCCCTCCAGAGATAGATATGCGTCGCGTATCTTTCCAGAGACCAGCACTCTCTTCCAACTGATCAACAGAAACCAAATTCCACTGATCTCGATGAGGAGAAGATTGCTCTGAGCAAAAAGAACACTGAATAGTACATCCATCCAATATTTTAATTCCAAGTATATTGAATTTCGCAAACTTTACGCCGGGAGCTTTCGAAAGATCTTCAGAACTACAATTCCCACACGACAACGAATAAGCCATTTTGAAGAAATCCTCAGGAGAATAGCTAATACCAACAAGTTCAACGATACTAAAATACTCATCAGTTGTGAGTCCTCTCCCAATCTGTTGAGCACACAACCGCAAAGATCGTAAAAAATATTCAGCAACACCAAAGAAAGCCTCTCTTCCTCCCAATCTCGAACTATCTCTAAACAAAATGGAAATCCCTCTAACTAATTCCAAACAACCATCTGTTTCACTAGAATCAATAGCGCCTGCCTTTATTGTCGTCGCAATATCTTCCCAAAGCTCTCTAGAATCTTCAAAATGATCAGTGAAAAATTTAAAATTCGCCAACAAAAAATTATTCCAAAAAACAAAAGGAATCCCATTATGAGCATATAAAACAATATCTCTCGCCTCGTCTTCACCACGTTCCTCAACCAAATCATCCAAAACCGCACTGTACTCGGGTAGTTCGCACATGTGATTTAGATTTGCGTGATCTGACTGCTCAAGCAGCGAATCGCAATGTTCATGACGGATATAATGTCCAGGGCCTTTATTCATGGTGAGTATGCCAAAATCTAAGTATATCAAAATACCCTAAAACACACCGAATGTCAACACTCCTGGTGTCAAAACTACCCCTCAACTCCACTAGCTTTATGCATCCTCGTAATCCTTTGCGCCACTCGTCTCTTCACCAACTCAAGCATAAACGGATTAACGCGGTCTTCACTTTCAGCCCCAGCCTCGCTGACTTCGCCGTGGCTCAAAGACAATTCATGAGTAAGCTGGGCTCTATTTGTAATAAGAGATAAAGACCCAAAATGCGGATCGTCACTATTCGGTTTATTTGTATGTCCGATAGAACGTGCCTTCTGTGCCTCTGGAGCGGTCGACATTCCAAAAAATTGCACGCCTTGTTCATGCATCATTCGTACAAAAGCGGGATTTTCATATCCACGCCCCTTTCTCCAAGAAAGCACTCCCTTATGCAGTGGCATATCCATATCAGTAGCAACTTCTCGAGCCAAAGCACGAATCTCCGGAGAATAAAGATTTGCTTGCGAATAGAAAAAATCATCAGTTCCATAATCATAGGGAGAACCAGCCTCAGCCATAGCGTCAGCCTTCCACCCAAACCAGCCCTCCTCTTCCGGCACACCAAAATCATCATCAGGACTTATGATGTGATCCGTCAACGCAACAAGATCACCAACCGGATGGAGAGGATTCGACGCCCCCACAGCATTGGAAGTGATAACATCATCAATGCCCAACGCACGATTCACAGCGATATAAAACCCAATAGCAGCCTTCCGTACCTCGGGATCAGTTATATGTTCCCAGTTCCCTTCAATACACTGCAATAATCTTTGATAATAATGCACTCGCCCTGCCCAAATGGCCATAGTTTCCGGTGAGCCGTCTTCAATAGGAGTAATTATCAATTTCCCATCGTGCCCGGCCGCCTGTATATTGGGTTGGGGAAAATGGGGGATATCCTTAGTGGGAATGACCACACTGTTATCGGGATGAGCATATCTATCAGCAAAACCTTTCAAACCCGACCCCAAAGTAACCGAAACCCTAGGCGCCTCCAAACCGGCCTTCACACCTTTTTCAGCAATATAGTCAGCGGACTCCACAGCCTGATCAAACCCAAAAGGCTCGACGCTTTGACCTTTACCCATAATCAAATAAGTTAAATAAATTTAAGGTCTAATTTAATCACAGCAATTCCCAAAACACAAATAAACTGGTAACTCCAAGCCCAATTGGGCTACACTTACAGCATGTGGTTCTTGGACGAATACAAAAAACTGCAAGCCGAAACCCCACGCCTGGCCCTAACATGCGTCAATTCGGAGAACAGCGCTTTCACAAACTACTGTTCCTTCAACCAAAACTGTTATTTGTGCTTCGGTGTTCACTACTCGGAAGACTGTTACTACATAGGTTACAGCGTCAAAAACACCGATTGCGTCGATTGCGAGGACATCGAACACTCAGAACTTCTCCACGAATGCATCCTGTGCGAAAAATGCTACAACTGCAATCATGGAAGCTATCTCATCGCCTGCAGTGACTGCGATTTTTGTTGGGACATGTCAAATTGCGCAAACTGTTTTCTCTGCACAGGCCTACAAAACGCATCGTACTACATCCTCAACGAACGCCTCACAAAAGAAGAATACTTCAAAGAAAAAGCCAGACTCCTCGAAGCCCACGAAGCCAACGCGAACACCGGCCCCGCCACTGAATCCCTCCTCCAAAAACTCGACGAAGTTCGCCAAAAACATCCACAACGCTCATCGTTCCAGAAAAACTGCGAAAACTGCATCGGAGCGGATCTTCGCCATTGCAAAAACGTTTTCTACAGCTCCGCCGCAAAAAATTCAGAAGATTGCATATACACACTTCGCCACGTCAACAACGTAAAAGATGGTGTCGACATCGAATGCATTGCCGCAAATCCCTGCGAAGTAATCTACAACTCGATAGGAGTGAGCGGATGCCACAGCATATACAACTCCTGCATTGTCTGGTTCTCAAGCGAAATCCACCACTGCGAACAAATGTGGAGTTCCAAAAACTGCCTACTCTGCGTTTCCAGAAATCACGCCGAATACGAAATCTTAAACAAAAAATATCCCAAAGAGGAATACTTTAAAAAATTCGAAGAAATCAAAGCCGAAATGCTCGCAAACGGAGTCTGGAACCAAATAGTCTTCCCCTCGACATACGAATACCAAGACACACTTGCAGAATTGTATTATCCGGGGGGTGACTCTTGACTTAGCCGGCTATTTTTTAGTATAAAGATTCCCAGTCTTTTAATCTCATATACATGAGCCAATTAACTTTAGAACAAGTTGAAGCAGAACCAAAAGCAGATCTCCATCTGCATCTGGACGGAGCATTAAGCCGAAAATCTCTTTGGGAAAGAGCGCAAGATCACAACATAGTGATTCCACAGCTTCCAGAGCAAACACTCGCGGCATTAGAGAAAGTTTATCCGAACCCCGGGCCATTCGACCCTAGCTCAGAAGAATTCGATCGGTTTTTGCATCTTTTTGTAAGATCACTAGCCGTAATGCAAACTCCAGAATCAATAAAAGATTCGACCTTAGATGTAATCAGAGATCTAAAACAGCAAAACATAATCTACGCTGAATTGAGATTTGCTCCCAATTATCACATCGCCGAAGGCCACTCAATGGACGAAATAGTTCAGGGAGTTCTGGACGGCATGACAGAAGGGGAGGAAGAAACAGGAGTAAAAACAAGATTGATCCTCGCAATTCCACGCGAAATAAATACCAATTCAGCTGAAGCAGGTTACACAGGCCCAACAGCTACCGACATAGTGGAAACAGCATTAAGGTTCCAAGACAACGGAGTTGTAGCGATCGATCTCGTTTGCAACGAATTTGAACATCCACCTGAAGGTTATATCGATGCGTACCAAATGACATTCGGCTCAAAATTAATGAGAACCGTTCACGCAGGAGAAAGCGCGGAAAGCGGGGACAAATTACGAGAAAATATCATGACGGCCCTCCGAGAAATGAGAGCCGATGGACTTGGCCACGCCTTGCCCTTGGCAAGCATGCCTGAAGCCTTGGACATGGTTCTCGAAAGAGGAACCAGGATTGAAAGAAACCCAATCTCAAATAAATGCATGTCGTTAGACAACGGTGATTTTGATCAATTAGACGAACTGATAGAAAAAGGAGTCTTAGTCTCGGTAAATTCCGATGACCCCGGAGCATTCGGGCCAACATGTTCTTTGTCACAAAATCTATTACAAGTAGCAAACCGATACGGCGCAGGCCTTGGTGGAATTAGACATTTGACCTCAAATGCTATCAAAACAGCCTTCCTTCCCGAAGAGGAAAAAAGAAGATTGATGAAAACGTTTGAAGGAATGAAAGGGCGTTAAAGAGTGACGCCCTGTATCGCCACCCACCCCCTACTTGCCAAAACACCTTTTATGTTGCTTTTTTACACATATATGTTAGCCTGCACGCCATGACTAATACGTTCAAAGATCTCGGATTAAACCCAATGATTTTGCAAGCCCTGACAGAGCTTGGATTCGAGCAACCCACTCCTGTTCAAAGTGAAACTATTCCGCATCTGATCAACACTGATAAAGATCTAATTGCTTTGGCACAAACAGGCACAGGAAAAACAGCCGCGTTTGCTTTGCCTATTATTCAACAATTGGACGAGGAAGAGGATAGCGTTCAGTCTTTGATTCTTTGCCCAACACGTGAGTTGGCACTTCAGATATCTAAGGACATCGGAAATTACATCAAATACTTGCATAACTTCAAAGTCGTTCCGGTTTATGGAGGAGAAAGAATAGACAAACAGATTCGTGCCTTGAAAAAAAAGCCACAGATAGTGGTAGGAACTCCGGGAAGAGTGAACGACATGATAAGAAGGCGTGTATTGAAAGTCGAGTCGATTAAATGGCTCGTCCTGGATGAAGCCGATGAAATGTTGAACATGGGATTCAAGGAAGAATTGGATGCGATTCTGGAAAACATGCCGAGCAGTAAACAAGTGTTGTTGTTTTCAGCAACAATGAACAAACCTGTGAGACGTATAGCTGACAACTACATGAATGATCCTGAAGACATCACAGTAGGTGATAAGAATAAAGGAGCGGATAATGTAGAGCATTTTTACTACATAGTGCACGAGAAGGACCGTTATCAAGCATTGAAACGAATCGCCGACATCAACCCGGACATTCATGGGATTGTTTTTTGTAGGACTAGAAGAGAGACACAGGAAGTTGCAGACAAATTGATCCAAGACAATTATTCCGCAGAAGCTATCCATGGCGAAATCTCCCAGGAACAAAGAACCAACGTAATGAACAGATTCCGCGATAAGAAGATTCAGTTACTTGTGGCGACAGACGTGGCCGCTCGGGGAATAGATGTGAACGGACTAACACACATCATTAATTACAATCTTCCGGAAAGCGGAGAAGCTTATCTCCATCGTAGTGGTCGTACAGGCAGAGCCAATAACAAAGGGATTTCGTTGGTAATTTTGAATATGCGTGAGAAATACAAGATTAGAACTTTGGAGAGAAAAATAGGAAAGCCATTCGAAAAAGGACGCATCCCAAGAGGCGAAGATATTTGTGAAAATCAATTATTTAAATTAGTAGACAAAGTTTCCAACACCGAAATTAATGAAGAACAAATCGGCAAATATCTAGATTTGATAAATGAGAAATTTGAAGATATGGATAGAGATGAATTGATTAAAAAATTCATTTCAATGGAATTCAACAGATTTTTCGAGCAATACAAAGATGCGGTAGATTTGAATTCAAATGTAGGCAAAGAACGAGATCAACGAGACCAGCGGTCTCCTCATTCTTCCCGCTCTTCAATTTTATTTGCGCGGTTTAATATCAACATAGGTCGTGAGGCAGGATTGGACGTAAAAGAGTTATTGGTTTTCTTAAACGACAGACCAGTACTAAGAAAAGTAGAAATTGGGAACATTGATATCAAGAAAGATCACGCTCTTTTTGAAGTAGACGAAAATTTCAAGGATAAAGTTTTAGATTGTTTCCGCGGCGCCGAAGTGAATGGTGTCGGGGTAAAAATATCATGTGAAGAAACCGGAGTTCGATCATCTCGACGTGAAAAACCTCGCCGACACAGTGGCAAAGGACACAGTGGCAGAGGAACTGGTCAATCTCGCAATCACAGGAGCTCTCACGGACACGGTCGCAGAAAAAGTTTCTAATTGCAAAATCATATCAACCTGGTTAAACTCATCGGGATTTATTTAAAAAATATTGATGGAGACATACAACGTTGCGATCGTGGCCCACGTAGATCATGGAAAGACTACATTAGTAGATGCGCTCTTAAAATCCAGTGACAATTTTGATACTCACAAAGGATTGGACGAGAGAGCAATGGACAGTAATGATCAGGAGAAAGAGCGCGGGATTACGATTTACGCCAAGAACGCCGCGATCACACACAAAGGGAAGAAATTGAATATCGTCGACACTCCGGGGCATGCAGATTTTGGTTCGGAAGTGGAACGCGTACTCCGAACAGTAGATGCCGTGATATTGGTAGTGGATGCATACGAAGGGCCAATGCCTCAAACCAAATTTGTTTTGAAGAAATCTCTGGAACTTGGACACAAAGTCCTAGTTGTTATAAACAAAATCGACAAGCCGATGGCAAGACCGGATGAAGTTGTAGATTTAACTTTTGATTTATTCTCAAGCCTGGGTGCTACCGACGAACAACTGGATTTTCCTTACATGTATGCGATTGCAAAAGAGGGGATTGCCATCAACGAACTCACTGACGAGAAAAAAGACATCACCCCTTTAATAGATTTTATTTTTGAAAATGTAAAACCAGCAGAGAGCAACACAGAAGCCGCTTTCAGAATGCAACCTGCTACTTTGCAGTATGACAATTTCTTGGGAAGAATTGCAATTGGAAGAGTTTACGAAGGCATTCTTACTCCAAATCAACCAGTCACAGTTATTAAATCCGATGGCGAAAAACGCCCTGGTCGAGTAACAAAAATCTTCGCTTTTGAAGGGATGGATAAATACGAGGTCAATGAAGCTCGAGCAGGAGACATAGTCGCCGTGGCAGGTCTACCTGAGATATATGTGGGGGAAACAATCACAACTGACGTAGAAGCAGAGGCTCTTCCGGCTATCAAAGTCGATCCTCCAGCTCTGGCAATCGAATTCATAGTGAATGATTCACCTTTTGCCGGCCGTGAAGGCGATTTTGTGACAAGTAGACATTTAAAAGAACGTTTGGAGAAGGAATTGGAGACGAACGTAGGTTTGAAAATAGAACCGGTCGAAGGCAAAGATTCCATTAAAGTTTATGGCCGTGGCGAAATGCATATTGCCGTATTGATAGAAACAATGAGACGCGAAGGATTTGAATTGCAAATTTCTCAGCCCGAAGTAATCATGCAAAAAATTGACGGCAAAAACCAAGAACCCATTGAGACTGCGGTAATCAATGTCCCAGATGAAATGACAGGACCAATAATAGAAGCACTGGGCCGCAGAAAAGGGATTATGAAAAACATCAAATCCGGAAACGGAAATACCATGCTGGAATTCGAAGTCCCCACTCGCGGACTTCTGGGATTCCGCGGGATATTCTTGCTTCTCACCCGAGGCGAAGGTACTTTGTATCATTCATTTGATCGCTACGCGCCTTACGTCGGAGATATAGAAAAACGCATAGTTGGCTCGATGATATCTGCTGAAACAGGGGCCACGATGGCATATTCACTTTGGAAATTGCAGGACAGAGGCCCTCTTTTTGTTGGTCCGGCTACCGAAGTATACGAGGGAATGATTATCGGTGAACATAATCAGGGAACCGACCTAGCAGTGAACCCAATCAAAAACAAAAAACTCACAAACGTCCGTTCTTCCGGTGCCGATGAGGCTTTGAGTTTGACTCCAATTAGGCCGATGACTCTCGAACAAGCAATAGAATACATAAAGGACGACGAATACGCTGAAATCACTCCAACTCAAGTCCGTCTCCGAAAAAAATCTCTAACGGAGCAAGATCGAAGGAGGGATTATAGTGCGAAGATCTAGCCCTGCTTGGTTAGTCTGGACTTTTAGGTGGTATAGGGATAAATTACTCCTGAAAAAGTAAAATTTCCATGAGAAACCATCACGAAAAACTTGGTACAGACAAAATCCCCGGCCTTTTATTAAGACAGTCCCTGCCGGCAATGTTTGGGCTCTTAATGATAAGTTTATACAACGTTGTGGATACAATCTTCATCGGGCAGAGTGTGGGGACTTTAGGAATTGCGGCTCTCACAATAGCATTCCCTATCCAAATGATTGTAATATCTGTAGCCCAAACTGTGGGGATAGGAGCCTCTTCGATTATATCGCGCAGTTTAGGTTCAAACGATCAGAAAACAGCAGAGAACACTCTCGGGAATTTCCTTTCAATAAATATAGCCCTTGGAATATTTGTAACAATCATAGGATTAGTTTTCTTGCCAACATTTCTAAGAATTTTTGGAGCAACCGATACAATACTGCCATACGCCACTGAGTACATGGAAGTCATTTTATACGGAACATTGTTTCTATGCTTCACCGCTGGAAGCAACACCATAATTAGGGCAGAAGGAAACGCAAAGCTTGCAATGTATATAATGCTTCTGTCTACTGTCACAAATGTGATATTAGATCCGATATTTATATTCGGATTAGACATGGGGCTCAGGGGAGCGGCAATAGCAACGGTCATCTCACAAGTTGTATCAGGGATTTTTGCTCTCCATTATTTTGTCAGCGGGAAAACTAGTATAAAAATACATCTAAAAACACTCATCCTGAAATGGAAGACAATTAGAAGTATATTTGCAATCGGATCATCTGCATTAGCGAGACAAAGTGCTGGCGCTACAGCCCAAGCAATCCTAAATAATTCATTAGGATTTTATGGAGGGGACTTGGCGATCGCGGCATTTGGTTTAATCAACAAAATTCTTATGATGATTGCGATGCCTATGTTTGGATTATTACAGGGGATGCAACCAATTTTGGGATTCAATTACGGTGCAAGACAACCCAAAAGAGCAAAAGAAGTCGTCATATACGCAATCAAAGCGGCAACAGTGTTTGCAACTATAGCATTTGCCATTCTTATGATTTTTATTGAGTCGATCACGAAAATATTCACTTCAGATCCAGAATTAATTAGCTTAACAACACGCGCGACAAGAATAATAATTTTGACACTCCCTTTTATAGGATTCCAAGTAATCGCAAGCGGAGTTTACCAAAGTCTGGGCAAAGCCGTCCGCGCACTTATCGTATCCGTCTTGAGACAACTCATATTCTTGATCCCACTAATTCTCATACTTCCAAGGTATTTCGGATTGGATGGGATTTTCTATTCAATGCCAATAGCAGACTTATTCGCAGCCTCAATAATCTCCGTAATGCTGTATAGGCAAATAAGAAGGTTTGATCCTAGTCGATAGGTAAAAGCTCTAATCTACGGAACAAATATATCCTCTCTCCCACATGAACAAATGGGAAGAACAGATTGGCGGACTTCTCTAACTTTTATTCCAACAGTTGGCCTCTCAGTCCCTAAAGGAGTTACGGTTCCGGCATCCAAGGCGGCTTGCAACTTGTCTCTATACTCATCGGCCAAATCATCATCGACAGACAAAAAGACCTCCATCTTTCTCGTGGGCCCTCCCCAGGAAGAATGCACTACCGCATCTCCCAGAGAATCGCGTACCAACTTACTGACCCCATTTATCGTATCCTGAGGCAAAGGCCCCGGAGCCATACTGACCATACGATCAATTCTAAATTCAAGTGTTGGCATGTTTGTGAATTAATTTTGGCTGGCTATTTAAGGCCTAGTGCCTCTAGTACCCTTTGCTTCATACTAAAATTTACTATAACTTATAAACATGAATTTATTAAATTTTCTCCGATCATTCAGGATGGGACCGTTCGCGATTTTCGACTTTGCTATAACGTATTTGTTTGCTTTTCTAGTTGGGCCATATTTGAAGAAGATTGGTATACCTCTTTCTCGCGAACAATTTATGTACTTGGTATTGCCATTAAGCGTTCTAACTCACTACGTTTTTGGGATAGAAACACCATTGACCAAAATGGTCCTTGATCCAAATGGTTATTACATTTGGAAAGGTATATTAGTGATAATGCTAGTATTGGCAATTATTAGACGCTAGCGACCTAGCTTAGAATGGAGATAACTTTCCAATCTCTACTCATCCAGCTTTACAGGTTTTCGTCTGGTTTTGGTGACGCTTCGGTGCGCCTTATCGGCCAACACCTTTTCTTTAGCCTTTTTGGAACGTCTCCTTTTCTGCTTTCTAAGCTTGAAAATTTTTTGTGCTCTTTCCGATTGCTTGCCCTTCACTATATCCTCAATTTTCAGGATCAATAACTTATAGGCCGAAAGCCGATTCCTGGTTTGTTCCCTATGTTTTTGACACTTCACAAGAGTCCCGCTAGGGCCATGTTGTAACCTTACACAACTGGCTGTTTTATTGATCTTTTGACCACCCTTGCCACCACCAACAACATGTTTCTCAACAATATCTTCAGGTCTAATAGCAAGCTCTTCAGCCTTTTTGATCAAATGTGGAGATAGATCTACGGGAAAACTCATAGCCTAATTATAGCATGGATAATTGGCTGGCTACTTAAGGTTTAGTACCATTTAACTGAATCAGTTGGCTGTCATCTAATAGCCTCTTTTTTTTCTTCACCTCCTGCTATTACGTCGTCTAACCATTTTTGATGCCTTTCGGTCGCTTCGTCTATCAATATTCGACCACCTGCTTGTAATATTCTACCTAAAACTTCTTCAAGCCTTTCTCTATTCTCTAGGATGACCTGTTGACCACGAGGATTTTGTTCCACCCCATCTACTTCTTTACGAGGAGTTACCTGTCTTGATTCACATATTACCCTATTAAATCCTCCAGATACTTCCCCTTGAGATGAACCCACCTTTCCATGAAACCCCCTGATAGATGATAATAATTCATTTATTTCAGGCGCTATAGCACCATCGTCAATTTTCAGAAAAATAGAGGGGAGTTTACCTTCATCGATTAATTGCAAAGCATGATCGACTGCCGCCGCGGGGGTCGGCGCACTAAATGCGTTTGCTGAAAGTTGTTGCATAAACAAAAAGTTAGTAATCAATGGATTGTATTCTATTACTTTTTCAGAATATGTCAAAGTCAAACTGGGTTCCCCCTGCCAAGATATAAGAAAATCGAATTACGATATTAGATTACTTGGCTGGGGCGGAGGGATTCGAACCCCCGAATGCATGGACCAAAACCATGTGCCTTACCACTTGGCGACGCCCCAGTAAGCTCGCAAGTAAATTTATCAATCCATTAGCTTGAAGTCAATTACGTTTTCCTTGCAAGAGTAACAGCGACAGATGTCCTTTGCCTCATATCCAGTGGATTAATCACAGGCGAGAAAAATAATCCATTAGAATACAAATAAGTCATATCACCAAGAGGGGCAATGCGTTCGGTAGAAAGCCAATCATTAAAAACAATCTCCATCCCAGGCACTTCCCTCACTCTATCAGCAAGATATTGTCTAAAAAGATCAACAGATGGATAAAGTTTCTTCTCATTCATGAATGCGAAAGTGGCCAATTCACCCTTTGGATGAGAGGGGTAGCCGACAATCCCATAAGGGGGCTGGATTCCTTGAGATGCAAGTTGAGATAGCCCAAAATAATTTTTGTGCCCAACATCCTGAATATGCAAAAAATAACCACCTTCAACTAAAGAATCACGAATCTGCTCAATAGCTCTCTGAACATTACAGGTAGAATCAAGACACGACAGTCCGGTAATTATATTCAAAGGATTTTTCTCAAGGCCAAGATTCAAATAAGAAAGCACAAAAGGATTAATCCTCGGATCTCTACTCTGGACAGATTCAACAGCGCTCGGATTAGCATCACACTGCCACCAAGTCAGAGGATCAATATCATTGGGCAAAAGTTTCTCAGCCATTTCTCCGGTAGCTCCACACCCAATATCAAGACCATTCGATCTTGGCAATTCGTGAGAGTTAAACAAAAATTTCACAATAGCCTTCAACGAATCCCTGACCATATCTCTAACAACCTCAAAATGAGCGGAAGCAATGGCTATATCCTCTTGCGCAACCTTGCGTTCATCCTCTTCAGGGGTGAGACGACCAAATTTCATGTATTCCTCGGCTCCTTCCTCATCAATTGAGCCCTCTCTCAAATTGCCACTATCCTCAAGAAGAAGCAGCATTTCATTAACATTCACACCAACCTTTTCAAGTCCGCTATGTATATCAAACCCATCTGTCCTGCCAATCGGTCTCATGTCTAATCAATTAAAATAAGACTGAAAAATACAACATTAACGGAAGAAAGTCAACCAGATTGAACGATTTTCCAACTTAGGCTACAATACCGCTCGAATACAAATAATTTCCCACCATGCCAACCAAAGTTTTTATAAAAGACCTAGCCGATCACGTCGGCAAAGAAGTCACAATCCAAGGATGGATGTTCAACAAACGTGGAGGAAAAGGAATCCACTTCCTTCAACTCCGCGACGGGACCGGCACAGTCCAAGGCGTTGTCTTTGACAAATCAGAAGCCAGCGATCTTTTCAAGATCGCAGACTCACTCACAATGGAGTCGTCACTCGCAGTGACAGGCGAAGTTAGCAAGCACCCAAAACACGACGACGTCTTCGAACTCCAGGTCTCCGGCATCGACGTGATCAATCTCGCACCAGACGATTACCCAATAGCAAAGAAAGAACACGGCCCAGACTTCCTCCTGGAAAACCGGCATTTTTGGTTACGCTCACCAAAACAACGCGCAATCCAAGTCGTCCGTAACACAATAATCAACGGCATATACGAATATTTCAACAAAGAAGGATTTATCAAAATCGACTCACCAATCCTCACTCCGAACGCATGTGAGGGGACCACTACATTATTCGAAATGGAATACTTCGACGAAGGCAAAGCTTTCCTGGCCCAAACCGGCCAACTCTACATCGAAGCGGCCATTTTCTCAGTTGGTAGATGTTTTGATTTCGGTCCTGTTTTTCGTGCCGAGAAATCAAAGACACGCCGCCACCTCACAGAATTCTGGATGATGGACGCTGAAGCGGCCTTTGTAGAGCACGAAGAAAATATGAAGATTCAGGAAGAGATGATCTGTCACGTTGTAAAAAAAGTTCTTGCGAAAAACATAAAAGAACTCGAAATTCTCGAACGCGACCTCGAACCTCTCAATAAAATAGAAGCTCCATTCATACGAAAAACTCACGCTGAAGTAGTTGAAGAACTTCGCGAAATGGGTTCAGACATCACCCCAGAGGACGATCTTGGCGGCGACGACGAAACAAAAATTAGCGAAAAATACGGCAAACCTATTTTTGTAGAAAAATACCCGGCAAAAATCAAAGCTTTCTACATGAAACGCGACCCCGACGACGATAGCAGAGCCCTCTGCAACGACCTCCTCGCTCCAGAAGGCCACGGCGAAATAATCGGCGGCTCACAGCGTGAAGACGATTACGACACCCTCTTAAAACGTATCCGCGAAGAAAAACTTCCCGAAGATGCTTTCCAATGGTATCTCGATCTTCGTAAATACGGATCAGTCCCTCACAGCGGATTCGGTGTTGGTCTAGAACGCCTCACCGGTTGGATTTGTGGAACAAAACACGTTCGCGAAACCATCCCATTCCCAAGGTTGATCAATAGAATTACACCTTAGGGGTTGACAAATTCTGGCAATTCGGGTAACATCATCTCTAACTTTTTAACAAAAACAATTATGAAAGGAATAAATGCCCCCACTAATGCACCTGTACCAGATGGTGTTACACCAGAAGATAATTCATTTTTCCATGCAGAAATGGACAAACTATTCGGGATCCCAGGAACAGCTGGAGTAAAAAGAGAAATAGAAGCATTACTAACAAAAGAAGGACTTGGAGAAGATGCCATAGGATACGGAGAAGAATTAACTATGCCACCACACGAAATTAGGAATATGGCAGATACACAAGTCTCATTCTCAGACGGAACAAGCCCAGAGTTCATAGTAGAAGCGGACCAGGATTTTTTGGACGGAATGGTTAAAGGGACGCTTTGATAATAACTAAAAACTCTGCAAAAACAGTAGCACTAGTTTATGCTCCCCGGGCAAAACTTATTAAACTTACATTTCTCACACTGAGGCCGTCTTGCAATACAAACCTCCCGCCCGTGTTCAGTAATCAATAACGAAAAAAGTCCCCAATACCGACTCGGTACCAACTCCATCAGCTCACGCTCGATCTTTACAGGCTTCTTCACTGCACCACGTGAGATCAACCCAAGAAGATTAGTGATTCTCATTACATGCGTATCCACTGCAACTCCTTCAATTTTGTCGAACGCATTAAAAAGGAGGACATTCGCACTCTTGCGCGCCATCCCGGGCAACAGTAGCAAATCTTCCATCTCCTGCGGCACTTGACCTTCAAACTCATCGACCACCTTGCGAGCCGCACCTTTGATATTCTTCGCCTTATTTCTGTAAAACCCAGTCGAATGAACCAGTCGCTCTAGCTCACGCAAGGGCGCGTTCGCATAATCCTCCACACGCGGGTATTTTGCGAACAAATCAGGCGTCACCATATTAACCCGCGCATCAGTGCACTGCGCAGAAAGCTGAATAGCAACCAAGCACTCAAAAGGAGTCTTCCACGTCAAAACAGTTTTCCTCCGCTTATACATTTTCGGAAGCATTTTTGCGATCTTCGTCGCTCGCTCGACTTTTTGTGATTTTGATTCTTTCATTGTGGTTGCGCTCCGCTCGCCCTCCGGGCTCGCTCCGCGCTATTATTCAATTTCATCCGCACCAACCCCCATAACCTTCACAATAACTCGCTTTTTCCTCTGCCCATCAAACTCAGCATAATAAATCTGTTCCCAAGGCCCCAGATCCAACCGCCCCTCAGTTATAGGCATAGTCACTTGCTGGCCAACAATCATCCTCTTCAAATGTGCGTCAGCATTGTCCTCCCCGGTATGATGGTGTTGATATGGCAGGCCATACGGCGCCAATTTTTCCAACCACTGATCAATATCCTCAATCAGCCCACTTTCCGCATCATTCACATAAACCCCAGCCGTAATATGCATCGCATTAACCAGAACCATCCCTTCCTCCACGCCACTATCCCGAACAACCTGCTCAACGTCATCAGTAATCCTCAAATATTCTCGCCGCGCCTTAGTATTGAAAACAAGATAATCTGTATGAACTTTCATCAGAAGTAGGTTAAAAATTCACCTCGGATTATATCACGAAATGTTTCCAGGGAAAAAGATACGTAACTTTCCCGTAACCTGTTAGAGCTAACCTGTAAAAAAAGATACGTACCTCCGCCGTGGAAAAGATACGTACCTCCGCCTAAACCTGTAAATCCTAACCTGTAAAAAAAGATACGTACCTCCGCCTAAACCTGTAAATCCTAACCTGTAAAAAAAGATACGTACCTTTTCCAGGAAAACCTTTCCAGGAAAACCCAGGCTCTCGCAAACCCTCTACCTATTTCGAAATTCGACCAACCCTCCCAAGTATCGCCATCTCCCAATCATCCAAATACGTATCCGGAAGCTCCTCAATATGTTCCGCAGTCAAAACTTCAAGAGGCAAGAACCTCAAGGCATCAACATACGCACCATTCTGCATGACTTCAAAATGAAGATGCGGCCCGGTCGTCATATAACCGGCTCCACGAGTCCCGGGCATTCCGCCCGAAAGCCCGACAATATCACCAGCTGCAATAACTTGCCCCTCCTCAACCATAATATTGCTAACATGCCCATAAGTCGTCATCACCTCATTGTGATGAGCCACAATTATATAACTGTATCCATAGTCATTGTCTTTCGCCTTATACACAACACCGTCCGCCGCCGCCAAAATAGGAGTTCCTTGTCCCGCGCGGATATCGATAGCGTTATGTTGCATTCCGAAGTAGCCTTTATACGACGGATCATGGAAATACGCACTTATACCGCGCTCAGGCAGTACCGGCCAAATCATCCCATCTCCACTCGCAGGCATCGCCTGGAATTCATACAGAGTCATAAACTTCTTGTCGATCAAGTCCGCATACTGCGAAATATCGAACGCATCGCCCTCCTCTTCGATCTTCTGCTCAATAAACTCAATAGTCTCCCTGAATGCCTGCATCTCGGCCAACGCTTCTTGCTGTTCTTCCAACGACTGTTGCAATAGCAACCGATAAATCTCATCCTGATTTCGCGTCAAAGCGATCAAGTTATCTTTCGCCGCCCTCTGAGAGGACAGATGATCCTTTTTAGTAGTCAATTCCTTTTCCAACTTCTCAAGAGAAGCCTTTTTCTCCTCCAAGTCATCTCGAGCCGCAAGCAACTCGGTAGTCAACTCATCAAGTCGTCCGACCAACCGATCTCCAGTCTCCTCCAAAACCCCCAAATACTTGATTTCTTTCAAAACATCACCGGTATTACCATCAGCAAGCAACAACTTAAACGCATCAATCTCCCCATTCTCACTCACCTCCAAATACTCATCCCCATACACATAAAGCTGACGAATATAATCCTTCAACAGCGCCTTTTGATACTTCAACGCAGTCTCCTTGATATCAATTTCTTCATAAAGAATTTTAATCTCATTTTCCTTGCGAACAACCTGCCTTATCACTGTAAACAACTTCTCAGTCGTCTTCGCAATCTCATCATCAAAATACCCCAATTGCCCCTGTAGATCAGACATTTCATCCTTGAGCGACTCAATCCGACTCCTAGTTTCACGAATATTCTTCGTTATTTGATAATATTCTGACTTTGAAATATTCAACTCTTGGTTAAGTTTTTTCATAAACTCTTCTTGCTCAAGTTCGGACTCAGGAGGGGAGTCTTGGTCCTCGAAATCCGCCGAATCTTCACCCGATCCAATCACCGATGCAGACCCCTGGTCCGACCCAATACTCTCAAAATCATCAGCAAACCCGATGCCTGTCCCAATAACGAGCATAGAAAACATGCAGATATACGATAAAATTCTGCAAAGTATTGGTTTTTTCGAGATTTTTTGCGGGTTTAGATTCATAAAATTCTAATTTATCATAGTATTATACCACAAAACAGCCTCCTCAACAATCCACTGCAGATTGACTTTTTAAGGAGAAATGGTGGGGGAGGGGGGCGCGGTTTTTAACCCCGGGGTTGAAGTTTAACCTGTAAACCCCAACCTGTAAAATCAACCCCGGGGTTACCCACACCCCAAAAGCCCCCAATTTTCACTTGCATTCACGCCAATTCTCACCTAGAATACGCCTCGTCTTTAACAGACAACTTATGGCACATAAAAAAGCTGGTGGATCAAGTAAGAACGGTCGCGATTCGGAGGCGAAACGCCTCGGGGTCAAGGTCTTCGGAGACCAAGCAGTCTCAGCAGGATCTATCATAGTAAGACAAAGAGGAACAAAATTCTTCCCAGGGGAAAACGCAGGAATTGGTAAGGACCATACAATTTTCGCAAAAATCGATGGAAAAGTGGAATTCACAGAGAAAAAACAAATGAAATATGATGGACGAGTGTTCAAGAACAAACTCATAAACATCGTCCCAATCGCGACAGCGACAAAAGCGTCAAAATAGATTTAATTTCCCCAAAATCCTTAACCAATTTCCTATGAAATTGAAAGTACTTCCTCTCGCATTAGCGTTTGGTGTTCTAAGCGGAATAGGTGTTTTTGTGATGGCACTTCTCGCCCTATACGCTGACTACGGACTCGGACTGATTGCACTAGTTGCAGACGTCTATCCTTATTTCGAATTAAATCTCACGGGCGCATTCGTGGGCCTTCTATTCGGATTCATCGATGGATTTATCGGAGGTTTATTAATTGCCCTACTATACAACCTTTTCGGAGGGTGTTGCTGCTGTAAAGGCAAAGGGAAAGGTAAAGGCAGTGAATGCTGTTAGTAATCACTTGCCAACCTGAAAACCCGAATTGAATTTTTAGCCCTTTCTGTGTATAAAAGAAAGGGCTATTTTTTAGCCGGGGAGACGATCAATACTCGGGGAAATACCCAATCATCCTGAACTTAACAATAACAAATGAGTCTAGAAAATTTTGCAGGCTTCGATCAAAATGACGGAATGGACGCGGCATCCTTTGAAAAGTTCAAAGAAAAGATGAAACGCGCCGCCGCCCAGATTAAAGCTATCAAAAAAGAAGAAAAGAAACGCAAAAAGAAAGAAGACGAACTTGTAAAAATCCTCCTGAAATTCATCCAAACTTCGCATAAAAGAGACTTGGTACTCGTGATTTCACGAGCACTGGAACAAAATCTTCCGGCCAACTTCATCCTGGCGATAGTTCTCCTTGGCAACGAAGATATCCAAAAAGAAATCGGGAAATACTTGATGCTCAAAGGCCCGGAAAACCAGGCAGAAGAAGAAAAATCACTCACATTCTTCCGCGAGGACAAAACTCTTCCATTGAAAATTAAAATAGAAATTGATCAATGGATAAAAAACCTCATCTATCAAGCATCCGAAAGCCCGCAAAAGCTTCTTCAGTTCGCATACGACGTCGTGGAAGTTGAAGTTGCCAAAACGGAAGACGAGGATTCCCAGCTCGACTCCCAATTTGGCGAAACCAAAACCGAAAAAACCAAAATCATAAGTCCAAGGCTGGTCCAACTCATGGCCCACGTAATCTTCGATTTTCTCAAACAAAACGACATCGAAGAAGACATCACAAAACTAAAAGAATTCTCAGAATTCTTGGCAAAAGGGATCCTTAATAAGACTCAAGAAGAACTCGGAAACAGACCCAAATTGGAAGGTGGGGGAGCAACGAAAGAGTAAGCCCCTACTTCGGCCCAAACCCTTTCCTCTTCATCTCCTCAATCAAATCCTCAGGAGGCATTTTTAGTAAATTCATCGAGCAAATATACGTCGCCGCTCTTTGAAATTCACGATCATCAATCACATTGTAATCAAGCTGATAACACATATCGACGACTTTCGACAACGACTGGTCATCAAGTCCATATTTTATAGATAGGTCGATAAGAAATTTATTTTCCATAGGTATGTTTTTATGGGGTGAGCGATGGGGTTCGAACCCACGACCCCCTGGACCACAACCAGGTGCTCTAACCAACTGAGCTACGCTCACCACGATGGCACAATTCTATCCAAAATTATCGCTCTGCGCAATACCAGCATAATAAATAAAAAACTCCCCCCACTTGGGGGGGAGTAATAAATGTAGATTTAGAATCACGTACGCCCTAGAAAGCCTAACATAACCTAATCCACTGTGTGAGAGCAAGCCCCCACAGAACTCAATCCTACGTTATCACCCCTAAAAAGTCAAGGAGAAATCCGGGATATGGCAATATGAATATAGAAACAAACTAAAGGTTTTTCTTGAGCTTTTTTAATGCCAATTTGCTCTTTAGAGCAGAAAGTCCAGATTTGGTTTTGCTAGCACCAACCCCGGTCCCGCCCTTGCCGCCACCAGCCTCAATCATATCTTTCAACCCACTTCTCGAGCCCACAATTTTGTTGAACTCCTCGTCGTAAGCTGTAGGATCTTCCTCCAGCTTCTGCAAAATATTCGAATACCTCCAGTGAGTATCCTCCATCTTGATTTTCAGCGACTCCTTTTTCGATTTTTCGCCATGCAAAATCACAAGCAACTCCTCTTGTTGCATACGCGACATATTCGGAAGGAGATTCTTGAGCATGCTCTTATACAATCCCGGAAGGGAAGATTTTTCGAGTAATCCTAAAACGACAGATTGTACAGAACTCATGGGTGCAAGGTTTCAGCTAATGATTCAATATCCCGAGTATCCAACATAAATACCAAATCAGTGACCTGTTGAGTATCGGGAGTCTGCCCAGCAGGGGCGTTGATTAATTTATTCATTTCTTGTAGAAATTTTGCTCTATTCGCTTCCGAAGTATTCGGCAACAATCTAGCGAACGCCTTTTGCAGACGCATCGCATCCGTGTCGCTCAAAGTCTTTGCTTCAAGGAATTTATCATTCAGTTCGGGATAAGTGATCGCATCGCCAATTATATTCGGGAGCATATCAGCATCAATCTTATCCCTAAGTTTCGATAGGGAAGGGGCAGTCAATTCATCTTTAGTTAATGAAAACAATTTTCCAAGCTTCGCAGGATCCATCACTGCAGGGAATAGCTTTTCAGCACCTTTGAAAGCCTCAGCGCCAGTCCCGGCGTCACCGGTTTCTTTCTGAGCAGTGCCGGTCTCAGCATCAACAGCTTCGCCAGCAGTGCCAACTTCGCCAGTAGCCCCGGCCACGCCTCCAGCCTTCTTAAACTCAGCAAATTTATCAAGAGCCGCTTTGAACTCAGCAGGCGTATCAAAAGAAGGGTGCTTCTTCACTTCCGCAAGAGTATTCAAACCAAAAGAAAAAGTCGTAAGCCTCGCGACAAGCGGGACTTTTTCACCTTTCCCAGCCTTTTCGAAAGAAGCGATTGCCATATTGGTGTCCTTGGTACCGGCTTTTCTCGCCGCTCCAAGACCGATCGTAGCAAATTCATTGACCAATTTCTTGTCATCTTCAGATGCTCCGGCTCCCAAAACAGACTTTTCAACAGCGGCAACAAGATCTTCGTCCTTTTGCTGAAACAAAAGCTCAGCAGTCTTCTCGGAAGTCATGGCTTCAACCTGATCTTCAATTTTTTCCAACTCCTCAACCTCGGAAAAAAACGCGGTAAAAAAGAAAGAAATCTTCTCCAGAGGTCCACGTCCAACCTTCCAGGCTTCAACAGCCTTGCTCCATCTCTTTATAAGTCCACCAAAAGTCTCAGCAACGTCATCCCCATCAGGGAGTTCGAAGTCTATATCCGAAATAGTTTCTTTGATGGTTTCAACTGTGCCCATGGGTGTGTGGCTTATTTAGTCCAAATCTAGTCCCTTTCCTTCCTAACCCTCGGCGCATCGCCGTCTTCGGATGAAGTCTTATATCTACTAGATTTCTTTTTAACAGCTTTTTCCTTCTTCTCAACCTTTTTCTTCTTCTTAAACTTTTTCTTTTTCTTAAACTTTTTCTTCTTCTCTTCAGGTTCCTTTTCCTCTTCAGGTTCCTCTTTAGGTTTCTTTTTTTTCTTCTTCTTCCTTTCTTTATCCCAATCTTGTTTTTCCTTTTGAGATTTTTCACTTTCTCCCGTAACATCGTCCCAATCTCCAATTGTAAAGGAAGCTGTGGTATACAAAGTCAGAGCAAGCAAAGCAAGGAAAGTACCCCAATCTTTGAATTTCAATTCATTATATTTTTCGGCATCCTCTACCTTGGTCAATAGGTTATCAAGATTCCGCGCTTTTAAAGCTTTAACAGCTACATCAAGTTTTGTCCTATAAGGAGCCAGCCTTACTCTCATTTCTTGCTCAATGGCCTGGGCCATCTGATCAGGATTCATATTTTCAGCATTTGGATTATTTCTATAAATAGAATCAACAATCTCTTGAACGGAAGTCTCAGTAGAGATTTTCATGATTTCTGTAACCAAATCTTTAGCAGCACTTTCAATCGCATCAACACCTTTAGTTATTCCGGTCAATTGTGGGTTGATTTTAGTGGCAGCAGCATCAAGATCTTTAGGACGTTTAGCAGAATATTGAGAATGCAAACGACTTAAATTGGTTGCAAAAGGGTCTACGGGAGTGGTGCCTCCAGTCCCCAACGACGCAACAAACTGCTTACAAGCCGCCTCGATAGTTAACAAACGTGCAATTTCGTTACCGAATATCCTAGGGGTGGGCAAGGTCCCGTGTGCAGTTAGCTTTGAAAAGAAATAAAGGGTCGCATATCTCTTTCTCAAGATATCCCTCTTCTTTGTAAGGGTATTTTTATAACTTGAATGGTCCATCCTTTCCTTAGCAAATATTGTGCTTTCAACAGGATCTATTAGGGAGTCAATCAACTCAAGAACCCTTTTTCCATTGTTCGGACCGCCGGTGGCAAAGTCTAAAAACACCTCTGCAATATCAGTTTCAACGACAGGGTCTAAATCAGTGACCTTGTCCCTTATTCTAAAAATATTCTCCAAGGCAGCGTTTAATTTATTTTGCTGACTTGCATCCAAATTCCCGTCTTTATTTTTTAAATTGAACTTACTACAAAGTCCTCGGACATTTTCAATTCGTGAGAGAAGATTTAAGCTTTTATCAATACTATCTATAGAGGCCTTGGCAGTGAGGATGTCTAGAGCGGTTACAGTCGGCATAGCCGGGAGCTGAGTTTGTAACGCAGCTATCTCCGTCAAAAACTCGTCAATTCCAGCCTTCATAGTATCCACATCGGTCAACTTCATCATATCGATGGACTTCCCGGTGTAGCCTCTATATATAGCCTTCCCAACTCTAACTCCAAAAATTACGGTCGGGACCACAACTCCAATCAATAAGAGTCCAGCAAGAGCCGGGCCTACGCCTTCAATTTTGTAAATCGCCGCAACCGCAGCCTGAGGGAGCCCTAAGATCATGGCCAATCCCTCACTCAAGGCGATTTTGATTTTTTCAAATCCGCCAGCCGCTGCAGCCTCATTAGAATAAGTCATGATCAAAAGGAAAGTCGCATCCCTCACAGCACTAAGCTTACTTAACCTACCTTTTATCAATAATTGAAGCTCTTTCCACGCACTCTCACGAGATTCTTTAGATCCATCTTCCTTAACTTTATCTACTATTCTATCGAGTTCCCCCAAGAACTTAGCATCAGCCAATTTTTCCCAAACCATTTCCTTCCCAAACTCCGCCAACGCATCTCGGCCTTCAGCAGTCCTCGCCATCCTCGGCACAAGTAGATCAACCAATCCTGGATCTGTCTCTAAAATAGCTTCAAGGTCCTTAGCTTTCACGAATGCAGTCTCCGCCTCAGGGATAAATCTTTTGAGAAGCAGACGTTCTGTTGCGCCGGCCTTAAACATAGCCATGATCCGGTCACGACTCAGTACTTTCCATGAATCGAGATTTTTTTCACCGGCACTTAGCTCACTCAAAAATCTTGTTTTCTCTTCCGCACCCAACTTGTCCATTTCAACTACAGATAATCCCGGATACTTACCGGCCAGCTTAACAAAAGCACGAGCCTGATTGGGCGTAAGCCCGGGGCTTTCAGGGAAATCCATAGGAGTTTCAAGCCTCAAGCCGTCATACTCAGCCAATTCACGAGCAGTCAAAGGTCTTTGTCCCTTAACAGGCCGCACAGATTCTCTAAGTTCATTCAAACGCGCTTTTCTTACATTTCCTGTCTTCGAAGAGGCACTTGAAAAACTACTCTGTAATTTGTATGCACCTCGGAGTCCAAGACAGATAAAGAAATTATCTCTCAAAGCGGCAGAAGTATCAAAACCTACTCCACCTTCAGTAAGGTATTGCAATCCGGTCAGAGCTCCGGCCTCAAAAGGAGGCGCGACAACCCATTCTGTGAAGAAATTCTCAGGCATCCTTGCCAGTTTCATAGAAGCCATAGTTCCTTTAACCACACTCAATGCGGCCAAACTGTGAGCAAAAGTGCTTCTCCATTTATCCAAATCTCCAAGGACAGTAATATCTCCACTCATCATCGCTCTACTGAACATCATAGTAGTCGCAAATACTCCATTTTCAATAGCCACAAATGCAAACGCTTTAGCAAGCAAAGCTTGTCTCAAAGATGTTCCACTGTAGGTCAGGAACACCTCTCTCAAGCTCATTGTGGCTAATCTCTCAGCGGCTTCAAGTCCCATCCTTCTACCTAATGCGGCGACAGTAGCTCTTCCTGCTGTAGCGGCGGTAAATCCACCAATAAACAAAGTAGGCAACGATATAGCCAACATACTAACAAATTCATCGACCTCCTGTTTGTTCATCTTGAAAAGATCCAAAGGGCCTTTACCCAAGTGTTGTAAATGTCCCTTAGAAAAAGTATTCCACTTTTTATAAATATCTGGGGCATTCTCACGCATTGTATATTGATCATCACCACGCGCGTACTTATAGCTATACTTTTTAGTCACATTATTAATATGCAAGAACAAAGCCTCCTCATGAAGCTCGGTAATTACATTTTCCTGATATTGCATCATGGTGTCATAATTTGGGGTCTCACCAGAGCTCTTAAGGTACGCAGCAATTCTTTCCCAATCTTCCATCTTTTCCTGATATTTTTCTCTATACGGGTCCATCTCCCTACCATATCTCCCGCCAGTTCCCGGCATTACAACTTCTTTTGCAAATTCGTCGTATTTATACATTCCTTTTGAATGTTTCTTGATCAATTTATGGAAATAGAGTTTGTAGAATTGTTTTGCGGCAACATACAATTTTGCGTCATCAAGCTCTTCAATTTTTTTAAACCACAAATCTCTCTTTTCCTCTAAGTCCTCAATTTTAGCTTCGCCGTTCATGTAGTCAGCTATCACATCAGCAAACGGGATGACTGAACTAGAAAGTCCTTTTGCCTCTGTAAACTCAGTGGCGTCCGCATATTTAAGGTAATTTATGGGAGTAACCCTGTGGTCGAACGCATGAGCTTCATATAATTTTTGAGCATCTGCAAGTCCAAGATTTTTCAAAGTGCTAATGAATCCCGTAACAGTGCCGTGTTCTTCAGCGGTTCTCACAGCGCTAAGCGCTTGTTCGATAGTTATAATATCATTGTCCGCCTGGAGAATAGCATTCGCCAAAGCTAGGGCATTTTTCTGTGCGATCAAATACGCTCTAAGCGCTTTAGCCTGGGGCTTCGAAAGTCCAAAGAAACTTGCGGCCTGATCAACATTGTAAATCAACGAAGCCAAAATTGTATCAATTCGTCCATTCATCTCCATCGATTCATGGCTCGCAATATTCTTCAAAGTAGTCTTAGCTTCAACCAAATGAGAAAGGCCGATAGTCTCATCAGCCTTCGCTTTTCTCATAAATTCAAGATACAATCTCTTTGCTTTTACGAAATTTTCTTCGTCCCTAAGAGCACGGAAAGCCTGGTAAGCAAGCTTCATTGTTTCGTTACTCTCAAGCCCTTCACGAACTTTTTCTGCTATAACTTTATACGTCGCTTGATAGTCGTAAAGAGTTCCCTCAATCTCATACAAATCTATCTTCTCTTTTTTACTTCTCTCAGAAAAAGGCTTACTTTTAACTTTGTAATACTTTGCGGTCGGTTTAACACCAATATATCCCTCTCCTTTCTCAAGAGTTACATATGATGGGAACTTTTTAGCCAATTCTTCGATCTCTTTCGAATCCATCTTTATAGTTTCTTTTGCGACCAAAGCATCTTTCACCTCAATCAATCTTGCCTTCACTTCCTTCAAAACAGGAGGAGCAAACCCGGCATCAGCACCAAAAAGTGCCGCATCAAGTTCATCGAAAGACACTCCGTATAGTCCTTCAATTTTTTTGTAAGCGGCCACGAGATTTTTCTTAGGCACTTGAGTAGGGTCAAAAGTTTCCTTACCCATTCCAAGCCCCTTCAAAATAGCTAAAAATTTACCGAATCTAGGCTCTTTCATCTGCCCGGCAAGAGTCCTGATCCTATCATTCTTGTTTTGAATCGCTCTAGCATCATACGAAGCAAATCCGAAAAATTGACCAGGCCCTAAATCATGGGGGACATCAGTATAAACTGTATTCAAGAATCCAGTTCCCTTAATCTTTTCAAATGAAGTGGAAGTAAGAGAAGAAATCCCATTAACAATGCTCAAAAGAGATTCAACTTCCAGCTTTTCCATCGCGATATCAAAAGTCACAAGTAAATCCTCATCAGCCTCAAGGAAATTATCAACATCACTCATAACAGAGAGATATTTCTTCACATCTTCCATCCTTCTGGTCAAAGTAGCTTTAGCGATTTCCTTTGGATTAGCATTTTCCGCCCACTTGGGCATATTCACTTTCTCCCCGGTAACAGCATTGAAATAATATTGAGCGCTATTGATCAAAGACTGGTTCAGTGCATCCAGATATTCTCTGTGCATAGTATTGCCATTCCAGTAGTAATGTTCAATCCGTTGTTGCATAGCAAGCATCTCCCAAAGAGGTAAGTGCAGATTCTGCTGCTCCACCCCTATGGGATTGCGCTCCGCTTCTTCTTCCATAGCCTTATCAACAGCAACGTCATCATACTCAAAGACCCCGGTCAAAGAAGAAATAGTTCCTTCCTCAATATCTACTTTATATAACTCAACTTTCAATTGAGAACCGTTAGTTCGGATCTGTTCAATAACAGAATCGCGAGCCGCTCCTTCTAGTTTCCCATCAACCAGCTTCTTCCCCAAATCAATTAATCTCTTTTTCAAAAGGTTCAATCTCAAAAGAGCAGATTTGGCTTCAATTCCTTTAGCCTTTTCAAGTCTTTTGATTGTTTTTTGCAGCTTTCCGGCAAGGCCGTAAGCTTCAAGAAACTCATTTAGAGTCTCTTTGGACCGAGGGATCGCCCCAAGGTTTCGAATTTCTTTATCAGGCATATTTTTTTTTGTTATTTATATATATTTAGGTATTAGAGTGCTTTTTGAATCGTCTTCAACGTCTCCTTAATCAGATCTCCTCCGGTCGGGTCGTGTTGCAGAGCAACAGCTATATATATAGTTTCGACCTTCTCTTTTGCGTCCTTAAATTTCTTAAATACGAATTGTAAGGAATCTTTCGGTAATTTCTCTGCCTTCTTTTCCCATTCTTTCCGATACGCTTCGTCAAGGAAATCACATGAATCTATGAATTTTTTAAATTTATCCGGCGTAACTTGTTTTTCGGTTGTTGGCATGGTTATTTAGTTATTTACTACTCAGTTAACCATTCTTCATAATCATCACCCTTTTCGTCCCAGGCATCCGCAGCTTTATTGTAATCTTCCTTATCCTCTTCATCCAAATCATATTTCCTCAGGTACCATCCTATAAAATCACGTCGATATCCTTTTTCTTCTTCTTGATATTCCTCCTCCTTCTCTCTCGCCTTCTCCTCGTCTCTCTCCTCCTCCTTAATGTAAGTGCGAGCCGTATTAGCTTCATCCAAATGTTCATTCATTTTATCCTCAATAGGCCCAATTGCCTCTTCCAACAAAGAGATAGCAGTATCGATAGATACAGGCTCAGGGGCGATATCACCCAAAACATCACTCAAATCAACTTCGGTTTTATCAATCTTGCCCATTTCCTGTAGCATAGGAGTTCTTTGATCTTTGATTTTATCTATTTTCTTCAATCTTTGGTTTCTTATTACATGATTCGGATCCTTTCCAAAATAATGCAAAGTAGCCCTAAGCCTCACCTCTTCAGCATTCAAAGTCAAAACTTGTTTGGTCAATAATCTTTTTCTGGCTTTTTTAGCCTCTAATTCACCTTGGACCTCCTCCATCACATCAAATTTAGCTTTATATTTCAAATAGAGCCTATCATGCTCAATTTCCCTGAATTCATACTTTGTTTTCCTATCAGAAAGTTCATACTCATCTTCTCCTTCAACAGCCTTTGGGGGATCATTAATAGCATCAAAAATTGCTTTTCTTCCATCTTCAAACATCTCCCCTCCTCCTTCTGCCAGCCACTCTCCACCTTTCTTCACATCCTCCCACCAGTCAAATACCAATCTGTTTTCTTTGAAATCCATTTTTTAATGCTTATAAATTTTTAATTTTTTCCCAACTATCCGCACCAAGAATCTTCATTTGATCGGTCCACGGAATACCTATCCAGAACTCTTTTTCATTATTAGGATCTCTCAAGAAATATTTTAGTTTGATCTTAAGAGATTCAATCGCCTGCATTTGTTCTTTATAGGTTTTATAAATTGCATGAATTTCATTAGCATCTTGCCTTATTCTATCGGGATTCCCGAGAGGGTCTTCAGTCCCGGCATATCCGGGATTATCTTTATAACCGAGCCACAAGTCATTAAGAGCAGTTTCATTCGGTATTTTACTCCTTGAAACCTCAGTCTTAATCTCGTCCAAAACATCTTTGTAAGCCGCTTTTATTTCTTTTTCCAAAGGACTCAGGCTGCCACCACTCGTAGGGTCATGCCTCAGCCTCTCCTTCATCTCCATCGGATCGAGAGCATGCGCGGTCCTAAGCCCATCGTCCAAGAGCCATTCATCATAGCTTGGGATTTCCCACTGAGTACTATGAGCAACAGGTATATTCTGAGGTAGAGCGCCATATTTATTCATGAAGAATGTAGCCTTTTCCATTACTCGATCCTCAGCCCATTGACAGTAATTATCTCTCAATCGCACCTCCTCTGGCAAAAGTCCACCATCCTCAAGATCATCCATCAAAGGATCATCCAGATGAGAGGTTTTATTAGCGAAAGCCGCCAAAACTTTACCTGCGATTATATGCATATTCGGCTTCACGTCACTTCCACTTCTAGCAATTTCCTGGAAGATTCGTGATTCACACCTCTTAAAGATGCCTTTATAACGATAACTAACCAGTCCCGCGTCTTTGATCGGTTCAATAATCTTCTCCATAAATTCATTACGAGCCCAAGCTTTTCCACCGCCGGGTTTTTCTTTCCTCATAATGGCGTTGTAAACAGCTTCGACTTTGTCCAATCTTCCTCTGACTTCCACTTCAGCCTGTCTCAACTCTTCCATGGTATCAGCATTTTCCAATCTATGCCTCAAAATCCCAAGAAGTTGAGCTTTTTTCGCAGTTATCAAAGTCTGAGTATAATAATCAGGGATACTTCCGCTCATAAACTCTGTACTGAGTCCATCAATCGGAGCATCAAGCGACGCACCGGTGAACCAGTGAGCCATTCCTTGCCAGATATAGATGTGATATTCTTGATTCATATTGCTCTCTACAAACTCAGCCATATCATTGAACACTCCAAAATCCTTGCCTTCGGCTCTTGCCTCAACATAAGCGTCTTTGAATTCAGTACTACCGAGCACATTTGCCAATTCTTGAGTGCCCGGAGTGGTATATACACCATCCTTATACAAGAAATCGATAGTAAGATCTTTATTGTGAGCAAAGGTTAGCTGGAAGGTTCCATCTTCTTCAGGATAATCATAGAAATCAACCTGCTGAGTTCCCCAGAACACGCCAAGAGGCTTGAATTCCTTAGAATTCATAACATCATAGAGAACCGAAGTCGCAACATGACTTTCTTTGGCGATCTTCTCAGAGATCTCGACATATCCTCCACCTTTACCGGCATCTCCGTGCAATCCGGAAAAGTCTTCGTAAGGGGTGACTACAAATTTTCGAGGAGTCGCCTTAGTTTCATATTCTCCGCTTCCACTGATTGCAATTGTAGCCTCCCATCGCCCGTTCAAAGTATTGTATTTCACTTTTCTAGGTGCTGTAGGGTCGGAAACTTTTAAATAATTTAAAAGAGTGTCCATTCTGTGCTGGATTTTCGCATATACAGAATCTCGTCCGGCTCCTTCAGATCTTTTATCATTAGCTATAATTTTCAAATTCGAATCCATACCGGCCTCAGCTTCATTAGGAAGCAAGAATTGATATTCTCGTCTTCGTGGTTTAGTAGTTGTAGTCGAAACTCGCACAACCATCGGACAACCACGAACTTTGATATCGAGATGATTCTGCGAACCTTCTCTTTCAACCCACACATCTTCTTCTCCAAAAATACTCTCAAGATCTCCAGCCGCACGATCACGCAAAGGCGCAGACCATGGCATATCGATCGCATTTGAACCGTAGTCTCGGAGAGACGCATACAACGAGCTCATAGCGTAATCAGGCCCGGTATCCGAAAGGAAAACTTTATCAAAAGTCCAGCTCGGATCATCAGGCTGTACATGTTTTGTCCACGCGGCCTGAAACCCTAACGCATTTCTATACAAAGCTCTCCCCGTTTCAATATACAATTTTTCTTCAGTACTAAATTGATCTTTTTGCCCGGGGAGTAACGGTCCAAGATGAGAAAGTCCAGGAAAATACTGAGCAATCCCGGGAGCATTCAACTGAATCATCTCATGTTCCGCACTAGCGTGATCAGTTCCCAACGCATTGTAAACATCTTTGACCCTGGCCGGAGCAAGCTGTACAGAAATCATCATTTCTTTCATTTCAGTAGCGATCCCCATCCCTTGCAATTTCTCCAAAGCAGTCCCTTTGACATCGGCATGGCGACCTCCTCCGAAAACTTTTTTCGCTACATCCGGTGCAAAAATATTCACACCACAGTAGATCGCAGTACCCCAAATCAAAGCATCTTTAATCTTCGAATTCTTATCCGCATATTTCTTGTAAAGTTTGTAAAACGCATAAAATCCAGCCGCATACATACCGACTGTCGCCCAATCTCCTTCATTGTAGGCTTCCTGCAGACGGTTCCCTGCACCCTTCAAAGTATCAAAAGCCTTTGTAAACAAAGGATCTTCATCCATTTTCTGGCGGTTTTCTTTGAGCTGAACATGTCCGGATCTTTGAACTTCAAGAATTCCCTTAACAGTTCTGTAATACTCAAGTGCCAAATAAAATAAAGGTGGATATTCCTTCGCAATTTTTTCGAGATTCCCCGGCTTATCCGGATTTTGTAACAACGCTCTGTCATAAACATCGTGCCCGGCTTTTTTGTCAAAAGCCAAACTCAACTGTCCTCCCATCCAATTCACGTCACGCGCAGGAAGCCCAAGATCCTTGAACGCTTCCACAGTTTTGTGAAGCTCAGCTTCATTACTGATCTTCAAAGACGCAGGATCCAGCTTCATTCTTTTCCGATTGTGATCCAAATTTAACTTCCATACCCCTTTCAAATTATCCATCGATTTTCTAACTCTCTTTTCCACTTCCTCCTGTTTAACTTCCTTTTCATGCGTTTTTCTTTTCCTTTTCGACTCAACTTTTACTTCATCTGCCTTGTCCGTTTTCCTCAATTCTTCCTTAGCTTTCGCTTCCGCTTTCTCCGTCGCTTCAGCATCTTTTTTAGCGGGTGTTGAGCGCTTGGCGAGTCTTCGTTCTTTGAACAATTGGTCGAAGATCTCAAAGTAATTAAAATTGTGTATTCCCATAGTTTTTATGTTTATGTTTTTGTTTAAATAATTCTTAAAATTATACCAAATTTTAGGATTTTTTTCAAGGGGGAAAGTGGGAAATAGGAAGAAGTGGTGCATATCGCCGCAAAAAGATACGTAACTTTTCCCTAACCTGTTAACTCTAACCTGTAAAAAAAGATACGTAACTCTCATGGGGACTTCACGTCCATTCGTGGAACCCACTACCTCCCCCCAGACTACCTATTGCTAAAACCATCCCCAACTGCTAGGCTTATCACCGTTGCACTCGGGGAGAAGCGGATCATAGCTATATAAATTCCGCAATACAAATCCCCACGAGAAAACTACTCCACAAAAAAACTAACCAATTTTTCATGAAATACGAATTAAAAAAACTCGAAAATTCCGCAGTAAAATTAACGATCGAACTCGACAAAAAAGAGATCGAACGCCACAAAGAAAAGGCATGTGAAGACATCTCAAAAGATCTAAAAATCCCGGGATTCAGACCTGGTCACGCTCCAACACACGTGCTCGAACAATACGTAAATAAAAAGCACATTCTCGCACACACATACGAACTCGCAGTGCAAATGTCATACGCAGAAGCGGTAATGAAAGAAAAACTCCAAGTTGTTGCATCACCAAAAATTAAATTTATTTCAGACACAACAAAAGAAGAAGACACATTCAAATTTGAAGCGGAAGTAGCGGTTCTACCGGAAGTCAAAGTCAAAGATTACAAATCTATTAAAGTTCCAAAAGAAGAGGTGAAAGTAACCGAGAAAGAAGTCAATGAAGTCATCGATGACATGAAAACCCATCTTATAGAATGGAAAGACACAGATCGAGCAGTCAAAAAAGGGGACAGAGTTGAACTGGATTTTGAAGGGTTTGATCCAAAAGACGAAAAAAAGATTCCAAACACAGAGTCAAAAAATCACCCGGTAATTGTGGGCGAAAACACAATGGTGCCGGGCTTCGAAGATCAAATTATTGGCATGAAAAAAGACGAGAAAAAAGAGTTTGAAATAAGCTTCCCAAAAGAGTATCACAACAAGGATTTCCAGGGGAAAAAGGTTCTTTTTAAGATCGAACTCAAACGTATAGAAGAGGGGGAAAAGCCAGAGCTCAACGAAGCAATGATAGAGAAGATCACAGGGCAAAAACTCAAGGTCGAAGAATTTAAAAAAGATCTTGAAAAAAACATCAAGGCTCAAAAAACTCAAAAAGCAGAGCAAGATCGTGAAAATAAATATTTGGAAGAATTGCTTAAACGCGCAGAAGTAGAAATTCCGGAAGCACTAATCGAACAAGAAATAGACTTCATCATCGAAGATATGCAAAAAGACATGGCTCAGCGTGGAGTCCCATTCGAGAAATTCCTTGAACAAACAAAGTTAAAGCTCGAAGATCTTCGCGAAAAATACAAAAAAGAAGCAGAAAAAAGAGTCAAAATTCGTATGGCTTTGACCCACGTTATAGAACAAGAAAAAGCAGAAGTAACAGATAAAGAACTCGACGAAGAGATGCAGAAAATCATTAGCATGTACCCAAAAGATCAGCAGGATAAAATCAAAGAGGATTTGGAAAAAGGAAACGACAAAATGCAGATAAAAAACAAGCTTTTATTGCGAAAATTTTTCGCAAAAGTCCTAGGGTAGAAGACGAACATAATAAAAAAAGTTTGCATTTAGAAATAAAAATGTATACATTTGCCTATGTCGAGTACTTTTTGTATTCACGTACACATTAAGTATCGGCAATAAGGGCAAATTACATCAAAGCATAGAAATGTTAAAACGGCTTTTTACCTCAAAGGTACGAATAAAGCTGCTCGAATTATTCCTGTTAAATCCTGATGAAGAATATTTTATTCGTCAGCTCACACGGGACCTTGATGAGCAAATAAATTCAGTTCGCCGAGAACTGGATAATTTGAAAAAAGCAGGATTACTCAAATCCCGAGCAAAATTACGCAAAAAATATTATTACATCAACAAGAATTTCATCTTCCTCGAGGAATTTAAAGGGATTTTCCAAAAAACCAAAAGTTCACTACCTGAAATAGCAAAACGCATCACGTCATTTGGGAATATAAAAGTATTGGTGTTCTCAGGAATTTTTGTGAAGAAAAATACAGCCGTAGACCTGTTGATAGTAGGGGCGATCGATCGTGAAAAACTAACAAATTACCTCAACAACGAGTTGTCTATGGAACGCGCGGTCAAATTCACAATTATGACCGAAGAAGACTTCTCTTACAGGGTAAAATGCAAAGATAAATTCATTTCAGATATCGTTTCTGACCCAACAAGCGTTGTCCCAATAAAAAAGCTTGATATTCAATAAGTAAATAAGTATACTCCCACCCGACGCTTTTTCTGTTAATTCACAAAAAATGACTAATTTAATAATTCAAGACATTCAGAAGAAAGGGACCAAGAAGACCCCGAGTCTTCAGCCCGGAATGACAGTCCGTGTTCACCAGAAGATTAAAGAGGGAGAAAAGGAGAGAATCCAGATTTTCGAAGGACTGATTATCAAAATTTCCCACGGACATGGAGTGGACAAAACGTTCACAGTTAGAAAGGTTGTAGAAGGGATAGGAGTTGAGAAAATTTTCCCAATTCATTCCCCAAACATCGCAAAAATTGAAGTTAAAAAGAAATCTAAAGTCAGACGTTCAAAACTTTACTACATGAGGGAAAGATTCGGTAAATCAGCAAGACTGAAAGGCCGATTCTTAACAGAACAAGAAAAAGAAATAGAAACTGAGGCCCCAGTAGAGGAAGCTCCAGCCGAACCAGGAGAGGCTCCAGAGGAAGCCCCCGCCGAACCAGCAGAGGCTCCAGCAGAGACTCCAGCGGAAACCCCAGCCGAAGAACCTAAAAAAGAAGAACCGGCAGCGGAAACTCCAGCGGAAACCCCAGCCGAAGAACCTAAAAAAGAAGAACCGGCAGCGGAAACTCCAGCAGAACCAGCGGAAGCTCCTGCAAAAGAAGAATAATTTCTTTCTATGCCACCTCGTCCCAACCTCATCGCAGGCGTAGATGAAGCGGGCAGAGGACCTCTCGCCGGACCGCTCATGTCAGCGGCGGTTATTTTGAAGCCTAGACAACGCCTTCCGGGACTAAGGGACTCAAAGCAACTTTCTCCCCTACAGCGCGAAAAATTGTATGATCTAATCACAAAGGGGTGTATTTCTTGGGGTGTTGGGAAAATCACGCCAGCGTACATAGATCGCCACGGGCTTACCAAGGCAGTCCAAAAAGCTAACAAGGATGCGGTTAAAAAGCTCAATCCACAGCCAGTAAAAGTCCTAATCGACGGCAGGGATAAACAAATTCTCACAATCCCTTATAAAACTATAATAAAAGGGGATACTTTTGTCCGAGAAATCATGGCGGCATCAATCATTGCGAAAGTAACAAGGGACCGAATTATGGTCAGACTGGCCAAGAAATACCCCAGATATAAATTTGAACAACACAAAGGATACGGAACACGTCTCCACAAGTCATTACTCACAAAGTACAAACCTTGCCCAATCCATAGAAAAAGTTATACTCCAGTCGCAAATGAAAGTCGCAAATGAAAATTGTAGTAGCAGGAAATTACGGTGCAAATAATCTTGGAGATGAACTTATTCTCGAAGGATTACTCAAAACTTTACGAACAGTAAAACCAGCCGTCGAGATCACGGTTATGTGCGCCAGTCCCAACAAAATAAAAGAAAAATTTGAAATAAACTCTTGCCACAAATTCCCGGCGGGACTTCGCTCCCTGATTGCGTACTCTCTTAATGGCAATTTTAAAAAAACAAGAAAAGCAGTCAAAGAATGTGACTTCTTCATCCTGGGGGGAGGAGGACTATTCGACGACACAAGCCTAAAAGCAGTGTGGATATGGAGCGTTCAAGCACTATTCGCGTACCTATACAAACGCCCAGTTGTAATGTACGGGCAGAATCTCAAACCCATAAAATCAAAATTTTGCCAACGCATGGTAAAAAAACTATTCAAAAAAGCCTCGTTCATAGCAGTCCGAGATGAAGACTCAAAAAAAGTTCTAAAAACATTGATCAAAGGTAAAAAAATCTATCTAATGCCAGACCTGATATTCAAGGTCGACCCAAAATTCGAACAGGCAAAAGAAAACAAGCTCCTCGTCTGCCTAAGGCCGACTCCGGAGACATCACAAGATTTTGTAGACAACATCGCAAAAACACTCAATTCACTCCTGGGAGAAGACGAAAATTTAAAGGTTGAATTCATCCCGTTCCAGGAAGGAATGGATGAAAAATTCCACGCAAGCATTATAGAAAAAATCACAGAAAAAGACAGAATACACATTCACCCATTCAACGAAAAAAGACATAAAGTCGAAAGATTATTCAGTGAGGCAAAGCTAGTCTTGGGAATGCGTCTCCACAGCATTCTAATGGCGATTAACACAGGAACCCCGTTCGTGGCCATAAACTACAATCCAAAGGTGGAAAACATCTTAGAAACATTAAATCTTCACAAATTCCTAGTAGATCCAAAAGGCACAACCCCCTCAAACCTAAAATCCTTAATCGACAAAGCACAAAATGACCGAGAAAGAATAGGGGAGAGACTCAAAGTAATAAAAAATACTCAAGCTCAAAAACACCTGGAAGTAGAAGGTCACCTCAAGAAGCTTTTAGATTAATTTATTATCGAAAAGGTACTTCCTAGAAGTCTTAGACTTTTTCGAACCATCAGATTCCTCTTTGCTCAATTTCCGTTGTTCTCTGTCGGGCAGGTTCAAGTTGTCATCAAGATGCTTTAATTCACTCTTTTGTATCAACTGAGCCGCTTCCATCAAGCTGTCAAAAGATTCACCTCCATCTCCCCAAAATCCATCCAAAATATCGTAAGTCAGACTGCCTTGGTCAATATAGAAATTGTTAACATCTGTAATCTCCAATTCTCCACGATCAGAAGGCTTTATGCCCCTAATAATATCAAAAACCTGGTGATCGTACATATAGACACCGGTCACGGCGAACGAAGAGTCAGGGTTTTTCGGTTTTTCAGTAATTTTTGCGATATTATTCCCCTCTATAGTTGGAACACCGTAACTTTCAGGCTTATCCACTTTTTTGAGGAAAATCTTCGCCCCTTTTGGTTGAAGTTCAAAATCCTGTGCGGCAGAAGCTATATCATCTTGTAAAATATTATCTCCCAAAACAACACAAACTTTGTCTCCACCAACAAAACGCTCAGTCAATGCTAGCGCATGAGAAATTCCGCCAGCTTCCTCCTGGACTTCATAAGAAAGTCTCAATCCCAAATGTCCACCAGAGCCAAGAAGCTCGAGGAAATGTCCAGCATGTCCAACCCCAGAAACGATCATAATATCACGAACTCCAGCTCTTTTTAGGGTAGAAAGGGGATAGTAAATCATCGGTTTATTATAGACACCAAGAAGATGCTTATTTGTAACCTTAGTAAGTGGATGCAGTCTACTACCTGTTCCCCCGGCAAGAATTACTCCTTTCATAAATCGAGGTTAGCATCAGATCGAAGATTTGTAAACCGGCAATCCCAAATATTCTGCCAGCGCCTCATCCCAATCTCTCATCTTTGGCAATTTAGTGTTCAGCAAGATGGAATTCCCAGGTCTCTGTGCGGCCGTTCTATAATCAGCTGTTCCTATCTTTTCAGCCTTAACCTTCATTTCACTCAGCTCAAAGATTCGTACCGCAAACTCATGCCAATTACAAAACCCATCCCCACACAGATGATAAACACCAAATTCGGGCAGTCCAACTCCGGGCATAACAAAATTCTTTATCACAGCCTCGGCCAAATCTCCCGTATAAGTAGGGGAACCGAACTGATCTCCGACAACCCGTAACTCATCTCTCTCTCCATGCAAAACTTCATTTCCGAGACGGCACATAGTATCCACAAAATTCCCGCCTTTCCTTACGAGTCGACCATCTGTACCTGGCCTCGGCCCATACAACCAGGAAGTTCTAACTATAAAAAATCGCACCATTTTCTTTTGAATAAATTGCTCACCGATCAACTTGCTCTCACCATAAACTCCCAATGGATTAGAAATATCGTTCTCAGAATACCCATCAGGGGGCTCTTTCCGCCCGTCAAACACATAATCAGTACTGAAATGGATCAACATAGCCTCATATCTCTTGCAAAGCTGTGCGATTGATTTCACGGCATCAGCATTCAACGCGAATGCCTCTCTTTTTTTGAACTCAGATTCGTCAACATTCGTATAAGCGGCACAATTTATTACTAAATCAGGTCTCAACGAATCAATGGTCTTCTTCAGAGCACGAAAACTCGTAATATCCAAATCTTCATGTCCCATCGCAAAAACATCAACGCCAGGTACAGAATCCAGCTGTTTTTCAAACTGGCATCCAAGCATCCCATCCTTGCCTAACAATAAAATCTTCACGCAAAAGAAGGTTTATAAAACAACAAAATTATACCTAAAATAATAACTCCAATCGCGGCATACTGCAGACCGGTGATCTGTTCCTTGAAATAAAGGACCCCAAGCCCGGTAGCCGCAATAGTCGAGACAGAAATCCACAAAATATTAACAACAGCCATCCCTTCATACTTTAGAGAAAGACTGAAAAACACACCAGAAACTCCCCAGGCCAAAGAGCACAACAAAATATAAAACCACTTATCGGTAATACTATACATCTTCCCGAAATACACAGCGAAAAGATCAAAAATCTCAATCAAAACAACATAAAGAACAAGCATTTTCATGAATCGTTTAAGCTAAAAATTTAAGTACATCCTTAACAACATTTGCCGTCTTCACGCTTTTGGCCTCGCCTTTAGCTCCGCCAGCGCGTTCTTTCCATTCAACGCCTCCGGCCTCAAGAGTCCTCTTGCTGACAACAAGTCTCAAAGGTATTCCAATCAAATCTGCATCCTTGAACTTCACGCCCGCAGATACATCTCGGTCGTCATGCAAAACCTCAACATCTTCATCAAGCAGGTCTTGATATAATTTATCAGCCGCATCAGAAACCTCAGCATCTTTTCCGAGCGCGACAATGTGAACATGATACGGTGCAACGCTAATAGGCCAAATTATCCCATCATCATCATGGCTTGCTTCAACAATAGTTCCAACAAGTCGTGTATTTCCAATCCCATAACACCCCATAATAACAGGTTGAGGCTTACCGTCCGGGCCTGCGACTGTAAATCCGGCATCTTCACTAAACTTCGTTCCAAGTTTGAATATATTTCCGGCCTCAACGGCAGTCATCTCCTTCAAAGATTTTTCGCAAGTCGCGCACTTGAAGGCGCCTTTAACTTCTAAGAAATCTGAAAAATCTTCAATCTGGAAATCTCGTCCAAGATTCGCGTTCACGTAGTCCTTTGCGGGAGCATTCGCTCCGGTCACAAAATTTTTCACGCCTTTAATCGAATGATCCGCAATAAATTTTAAATCTTTAGGCGGATTAACAGGAGAAATATACCCTTGAACAAGCCCGGCTTTCTTCAGAGCATCGGGACTCGCGGCTCTCAATTCTTTCCCAAAATACTTTCCCAATTTATATTCATTGACACCCAAATCTCCACGTACACACACACCGACCAATCCCTCGTTCTCAACTTCATAAACAACAGTCTTCAAGATTTTCCATTCAGGCACATCATGTGCTTTCGCATTGTCCGATATGGTAAATCCGCGTTCCATGTCGATCTCCTTCAAGTCTTCTTCTTTCTCCTTTGGCTGGTCAGGATCTTCAACTTTGCCTTCCGCTACCTCAAGATTCTGTGCAGTCCCGCATTTATCGCAGAGAATTATAGTATCCTCCCCAGCAGGGGTCTCTATCGAGAACTCATGTGAAAATTTATCTGTAAAAGCTCCACCGGAAGCTTCAATAATGTAAGACTTTAGCCCGCATCGTTCATACACTCGGGTGTATGCTCCTTTTGATTTCTCGTAATATTCATCCAAATCCTTTTCAGTTAGATGAAAACTATACATATCCTTCATTCCAAATTCACGCCCACGCAAAAGCCCGGACTTCGCACGAGGTTCATTACGGAACTTCGACTGAATCTGGTAAACAGAAAGAGGAAGGTCCTTGTAAGATTGGACGTACTTCTTCACGAGAGGAGTTACGACCTCTTCGTGGCTCGGCCCAAGTACAAATTCCTGACTATCTGTCCCCGCAATCCTGTAAAGAACATCATCCATCGTCTGATCACGCCCGGTCTCCTTCCAAATTTGCCTTGAGTGTAGTGCAGGCATCAAAATCTCCTGTCCATCAACCGTATCCATTTCCTCCCGGATAATGTCGTTTACTTTCTTGAGAACACGCAGTCCCAACGGAAGAAAATTATAAACTCCGGCCGATTGTTTCTCGATGAACCCGGCCTGTGTGAGTAACTGAGAATTTCTACTGTCCGCATCGTGCGGCGCATTATGGCGAGTCTTGCCAAATAGTTTTGAATAACGCATATTATTTTTGTAAGATTATCGCGTATAAATATACCAATATAACCGAATTAATCAAATGGGAAGGGATGAAAACGATCACAACTTATGGACAGCGGAATTTTTCGAGGAAGAACCGGATGAGCCCAAAACACCAGAAGTAAAATATGGAACAAGCAAAAGTCCACCACGCACCGTAGAAGACATTAAAGAAGAAATAAGGGCATATAAGAGCTACATAGAAGGTATCGAAGGGTGGATAGCAAAGCTCGAGATGGAAATAATAAAAACAAGAGGAGGAATTGGAAGAATAATAAGGGCAGTAATGAGGAGAAGAAGTATCGAAGATAATCAGGAAAGTATAGAGTTTCATGAAAGGTGCATAGAGAAAGACAAAGAGAGGATAGAAAGAGCAAGGCAGGATTTAGAAACAGCAAAATTCGAAGCAAAATGGCAAAGCAAAGTACACGTCGTATATGGAGAAAATCCCCCGATGCAGAGTTAAACACTCACCTAACTTGCCTCCTGTGGCTCTTTACTGATCACCTTATGCTTCCGTTCAACTAAATTCTCCTCTAATTTGCGAACCCACTCTCGATTATCCTGATACCAGGCAAAGGTTTTTTCAATTCCTTCCTCAAAAGTAACAGAAGGTTTCCAGCCAAACTCCCTTTGCATTCTGGAAGAATCGATCGCATACCTCCGGTCATGTCCCAACCGATCATCAACGTAAGTTATCAGGCTCTCATTACGTCCCAAAAACTTCAAAAGCATCTTGGTTATTTCAAGATTTGTATATTCGTTGTTTCCTCCAATGTTATAAACTTCACCAAGTCGTCCTTCAGAAATAATCGCATCGACGGCAGTGCAGTGATCCTTAACATACAACCAATCCCTCACATTCTGCCCGTCTCCATAAACAGGAACAGGCTTATCTTCGGAAATCAATTTAAAGAAATAGGGGATTAGCTTCTCGGGAAATTGATAAGGCCCATAGTTATTGCTACACCGACTGATAGTAAGGGGCATTTGATAAGTCCTGAAGTACGATCGTGCAAGCAGGTCAGAAGAAGCCTTGCTCGCCGCATACGGCGAATTCGGAGCCATGGGCGTCGACTCAGTGAAATAATCCTTAGTATCCAGTCCCAAATCCCCATAAACCTCATCAGTAGACACGTGATGAAACCTTTTTACTCCAGTCTGCCTCGAAGCATCAAGTAAATTATGCGTTCCGACAACATTCGTCATTACAAAAATATCAGGCCCGTCAATAGATCGGTCGACATGACTCTCCGCCGCAAAGTGAATCACAGTATCAAACTTCTCCGTCTCAAAAAAATCTCTCACAAACTTCTTATCAACAATATCTCCCTGAACAAACTGAAACCTATCTTCATGGGGCAACAATTCCTTCAAATTATCCAAATTCCCGGCATAAGTCAGCTTATCCAGCACGAAAATCTTATCTTCCGGATGTTTCTCAAAATGATAGTGAGCATGGTTGCTCCCTATAAATCCTGCCGCACCTGTTATTAGAACTTTTCTCATAAGGATTATTTTGATTTTTTGTCGTCGGACTCGGTGCCAGAGTCAGCCTCGGAGTCAGCCTCAACCTCAACTTCAGTCTCGGAACCAGCTTCTTCTTCAGCCTCTGGTTCGTCCTTTTCAATTTTATCTCCTAATTCTCTGTGTTTTTCCTCAAATTTATACGCCTCCAAAACATCTCCCTCTTGCAATTTTATAGTTCCACCATATTTGATTCCACATTCTTCACCTTCTTTAACTTCATTTACAATATTTTCTCCTCTCTGAAGAGAGGTCAATTTAGCATTATCATCAAGAACTTCGTCATCACGAATAATCCTCAATTTGGCATCCTTTGTGATAGATCCAGTCTTAACCTTACAGCCAATAATCATCTCTTTTTTCTTCGTTAAGAAAATCTGCAAAATTTCAGCCTTACCAAGCTCAATCGTAACAATATCAGGTTCAAGAAGCCCACTCAAAAGCTTAGTGACTTCGTCAATCAATTCATAAATTATCTTATAAGAACGAACTTCAACGCCCTCTCTTTCGGCAGTGGTTTTGACGTGTGGAGATCCATAATCAACATGGAAACCAACAACAAATCCCTGACTCGCGCTTGCCATCATGACGTCTGATTCATTAATCGACCCAACTCCACTGTGGATGATCTTGAGAGCCACTTCTTCGTCTTTAACTTTAGCCAAAGAACTCTTGATAGCCTCAAGGGATCCCTTTGTATCTGCCTTTAGAACAACTTTCAAAAGCCTGTTAGATTGAACACTACTAATCAATTGATTCAAAGATGAGCTTCTCTTAAGTTTTTCGCTTTTCATAAGAAGAACAATTTCTTTTGCCTTAAGTCTTGCGCTTCTTTCGTCCGGCATAGCTTGTAAAATATCTCCACTCAAAGGGGTCTTGTCCAATCCAGCAATTCTAACAGGGGTAGAAGGACCTACTTCTTTAACTCTTTTCCCGCTTGAATCAAGCATAACCTTGATTTTCCCAAACGAAGATCCAACTACAAAACTATCTCCTTGATGTAAAGTCCCCGCATTTACAAGAACAGTAGCAACGGGTCCAAGTTTACTATCAAGATTTGCCTCGACAACCGTTCCCACAGCTTCACGATCAGGGTTAGCCTTCAATACTTCCATGTCAGCAACCAAAAGAACCATATCCAAAAGTTCGTCGATTCCTTCTCTCTTCAAGGCAGAAATGGGAGCCATTATAGTTTTTCCTCCCCAGTCCTCAGACTGAAGCCCATGTTCGGCCAGTTCACCCTTAACTTTATCGATATTTGCATTAGGTTTATCAATTTTATTAATAGCTACAATAATAGGAACATCAGCTTCTTTCGCATGGTTTATTGCTTCAACAGTCTGTGGCTTAACACCTTCTTCGGCGGCAACAACCAATATAGCAATATCGGTAACTTTTGCCCCGCGTGCACGCATCTCTGTAAAAGCTTCATGTCCGGGAGTATCCAAAAAAGTTATAAGTCTTCCTTTCTTTTCAACCTGATAAGCCCCAATATGTTGGGTTATCCCTCCCGATTCTCCGTCGACAACATTCGCCTCACGGATAGCATCGAGAAGTTTTGTCTTCCCGTGATCCACGTGTCCCATGACAACAACAACAGGAGGACGTTCCTTCAAAACACTTTCATCCTCTTCCCGAAGCAAATTAGTCAAATCACGATCCAAAATCTCTCCGGCAGTCGCAGTCCCATGCTTTTTCTTTACGTTAATTCCGAGATCTCCAGAAATTATAAGAACAGTTTCAAAATCAATTTGCTGGTTGATATTAGCTAAAACCCCATTTTTCATCAATTCTCCAATAATCTTTGCAACACTGACTCCAGATTTCTCTGCAAACTCTTTAACCGGGATAGAATCAGGAATTTCAATAGCGTCCTTCGAAATGCCCTCAACGGGTTCAGGAACACCTTCTGACACTTCCTTTTTCTTTTTTTCATCTTTTCCGGCCATTTTTTTTCTCTGAGTCTTCACTATTTCCTTCTGCCGTTCTTCATGAATTAATTCATCATATTCCTCTGCAACATTTCGAGGTGCAACAGAGTCTTCAGAATCATCTTCGGCCTCCGCATCTCCACCTTCAAGCTCAGCAGAAACAAGTTCCGCAACCTCATCATCAATAGTCCGAATAGTGCTTTTTACCCCAAATCCAAGCTCATCGAGCTTCTCTCGGAGTTCTTTTGTAGTAATTCCAAGTTGTTTTGCTAAATCTGTTATCTTCATAAGCGAACATAGTCTAAGAGAAGAGTCTCCAGAAGTAAAGGTTAACTTACTCGACACTTTCAGGTAAAACCTCAGCAGGTTCTTCCTTTGCAGAAATATGAGAAAGTTTATCAGTCAGCCTCGCCAACCTTTTCTCAGAGTTTTCATAACTACCCCTCGCTCTTCCCAGATGAGTGCCTACCAACTCGTAATCCTTCCCAAACCTATCAAATTCGGTTCTCAGCCTGGATAAATTATTGAAAATATCTCGAGCACCCTTTTCAATCTGCATACCACGAAGTCCAATCAAGATAGTATGAAGGTAAATATTAAAACTATTCGGCGAAACAGGTATAACGTGTTTCTCAAGTCCGTATTGACTGATTGAAGTACCAGCATCATCTTTCACGATAGTCTCGTAATAAACATTCTCTGCAGGAATATACATCAGTGCAAAATCAAAAGTGCCCTCATCAGGGAGTATATATTTCTTTGAAATGGCATCAATATGTTTCTTCACATCACTTGCAAAAGTTTTTCGCAATCGTTCAGCCTCTTTTTCATCCTTCATTTCCATCATCTTTTTAAAATTCTCCAAAGGGAACTTTGCATCGACAGGAACTAATTGATCGTCACGAAGACGGATTACCGCATCTACAATCTCTCCACTCTTGAATCTGTGCTGTAAAGAATACTGGTCTTTAGAAAATATTTGAGTCAACAATTCTTCAAGAAACAACTCCCCGAGAGCTCCGCGGAGCTTTGGCGCTTTCAATATATCTTGAAGACTCGTCAGATCTTTCGCAATATCGTGGACTCTCTTATTCGACTCCTCCATTTTCGATAGAGTTGCGGTGACATCCTTAATGACCTTCCCGGCATTATCAAGACGCTCTCCGACCGAACGGTGTTGCCTCTGTGCCATTTCAGAGTTTTCTTTGAGCCTTGCATTAACTTGTCCGGTAACACTCCCCAGTTGTTCCAGAACCGTCTTTGTCACGGTATTCAAGTTCTCAGTCATACTTTGGTTCAGAACGTCGATTCTCTTTGAAAGTTCTGTCGCCATCACGTCATCACCGCTCGCCTGACCCGAAGAATCCTTCTTGAAATACAAAACAACCGCCACTAAAGCGACGATTCCAAAGATTGCGATTAAAAGTGTTGTTTCCATACAGTCAACATAAATAATTTAAAGTAAATTTGCAAGAAACGGTTTTTTAAGTAGAATTTACAGCGACAAATTTAATTGTTAAACCAACTTTCCATGAGCTCAAAAATCAAAATCATTCTCACAGTACTAGTAATCGGACTAGTTGCAGGTCTCGCGGTTCTTCAAGTTCAAAACAAAGAACTCATCAAAGGACAGATCTTCGGGGACAAAAATGTCGAAGAAGAACTAGGAACACCGGACCTGAAACCAACACTCGAAGCATTAGGAGCAGATGACAACAACAATCTCCGTGTTCGCGTTACGGTAGAAAATCTGGGAGAAGGTCCAGTCCTCGGCGAAAACCCATATAATTACACTCTCTATATAAACGACGTGCTCGTCATGACCAACACCGATTCATACACAAGAATGGATCCGGGAGACAGTTTCAGCTTCATTTATCCTATCGATAGGGAAGTCTATACATATGAAGACACCGGAACGGTCAAAGTTGTTATAGACAAAGACAACTCAATAGAAGAATTAGATGAAGGCAACAACGAATCAGTGGCAGGATACGTCCTTTAGCACGCTGATTAGACTGCTGGACAAACCAATCGATAATCACAAAACCGGCACAAGAACCCAGGAGTAGGAGAGAAATCCGAACTCTTTATTTCTTCAATATAAGCCAGGACGTCATCTCGAACACTATCAAGTTCATCAGGCGCTTTTGAAACAGAAGCCTTTTCTCCATCTTCCAAGAAATAGAAGGAAAGCTTCGACGCAATAATCCCAAAAACATCTCGGCAAACAAGAGCATATAGATAAAGCTGTAATTTCTTGTCCGGAGTCAGCGCTCGTCCTCCCTTTCCTGTCTTATAATCGATAACTTCATAAGTCCCATCAGGCAGTTTATCAATCCTATCAATCCGTCCTCTGAGCATGTACTCGCCAACCCGGAGATTGAAATTCTTTTCAACAAACGTAGGGACTATCCATGGATCACTATTGTCCTGAAAAAACTGCTCCAAAAGCTTCAATCCTTGCTTCTTCCTCTCTTCTTCATGAGCCTTACTCTCATATCCGGCTATAGCCCAATTCTTCGCATACAAAGTCTTCATCAAATCCAAACTTATAGCACTTTCCCCGCCAGCCATCAAAACCCGATAAAAATCCTTTAGGGTCTCATGTATACTCGTCCCGAAATTTGCCGCGTGAGAAGGAGGAGTGGGCACCTTCATCACATATCTGTACCCATACTTCAAAGGACAAGTCTTAAAAGTATCGATTTGAGAATAACTAAAAGATTTCCCCAAAGCCCAGTTTTCAGGAGCAGTCGATATAGGTGACGGAACAACCGCGCCCAGCATAGTTTTCCCGGCCTTTTTCTTAACATCTTTAACCTTAATCAACTTACTCTCGGAGATTTCCTCCAAAAACTGAGACCTTTTCCACTTTCTAGGCCCCGAATATTTATCACTATATGTTAGGAACAATTTCTTTTTGGCGCGGGTAACAGCAACATAAAAAAGCCGCCTTTCTTCCTCAATATGGAAATCACCCTCAGGAAATATTTCTTTTGTCAGTTCCAAGGGCACATGCAAAGGATCCTTTTTGTTCAAAATAGGGAAACGTCCATTAACAAGATTCACAACAAAAACAGTATCAAACTCAAGTCCTTTCGCTCCATGCGTAGTGAAAATTTGTACAGCATCAACATCTCCAGAGCCTGCTGAAGATTCATCGGCTAGAGGAATATTCGATTCCTCAATCAATTTCAGGACCTCGGCAAACCCAATAATCGATGGGTCTTCGGCGGTTTTTTCAAACTGCCAAACAATCCTCGAAAAACTAGTCAGATTCTCCAAAATTTGCTGATTCTCCACAGTAAAATCTTTACTAATCTCATCCAGATACCCCGATTCGGTCAAAAAGCGGTTTATAACTTCACCAGCTGTAAGATTTTTCGACTTTCCCATAACGTTCTCAATAAGCCTAACAAAATTAGTCAAAGAACTTTCCATCCCGGGCAAAACTCCCTCTTCTTCAAAATCACGTATGACATCGCTGATATGAGAGTTGTTAGCCTTGGTTTTTTTAAGAATTTCCAAAATATCATCCATATTGATATCAAAAACATCCATCCTAAGAAGCCTGATCCACGCAACATCATCGGTCTTATCGGACAACGCGCGCACCAAAGCGACAAGATTCTTGACCTCGTCCAGCGACAGTAAACCTTTAGGTGTTTTTATTCTATATGGAATGCCAGCGCGCTTAAACTCCTCGGCAAACGGAATAGCGTGAGAATTAGCACGTACCAATACTGCAATTTTTCCATAAGCAGATGGGCCATCACTCTTTGCCATTTTTTTTACCTGCTCCACAACAAATCCAACCTCATCGACATAACTCTCAAAATGCATCTCCTCAATAGGCAGTTTCTCCTTTGTTTGACTCTTAAGGTCTTTCGCAATCCCTTCCCTATGTTCAAGCCTCTCCGGATCATTGAATTTAATGAAAGCATGAGACGCATCCAGAATATTCTGTGCAGATCTGTAGTTTTCAGTTAGAACAATTTTCTTCGTGTCCGGATACGCTTTTTGGAATTGCAAAATATTCGACAACGAGGCTCCTCTCCATCGGAAAATACTCTGATCATCATCTCCCACAACACAGATGTTACGATGCCCATCATCTTCAGTCTCTCCAGCCAACATTAACAAAAGTTTAAACTGCGCATAATTCGTATCTTGAAACTCGTCGACCATAATAAATTTAAATCTTTCCCGGTAATGCTTCAAAACACTCGGCCGGTCCTCAAATAATTTCAAAACATAATAAGACAGATCCCCAAAATCCAAACAATTCTCAGCAAGCATCAACTCCTGATACCGTCCATACGCTCTGGCCGCCTCAAGTATCTTGCGGACTTCCTCCATTTCAATCCCGAGCACAGACTTCTTGTCGATCTTTGCCTGCTCGGACTTCTTTGCTTTTTCCATCAGCTCAGCCAGGCACTTTTCTGCATATTCCAGGTACTCAGGAGGGGATATAAACTCCTCTTTAATTCTACTGAAATGCGTCACAAGAATATCTATAAAACTCGCGGGATTACCAAGTGGTCGGAAATAATCCAATTCAAAATCAAAAAGGTGTTTCTTCATAAACATCCATTGGTCCAGCTTCGCAAGCAATTTGTAGTCTCGCGAAAGCCCAATCTCATGACCACTCTCTCGCAGAACTTTTTCGCAAAACCCATGGAACGTCTTGATCCAGACTTCTTCATAGCCAAGCGGCATCGCAATGTCCACCCGCTCAGTCATCTCCTCAGAGGCTTTTTCGGTGAAGGTTAATGCCAGAATCTCATCACTCGCGGCTTTTCCATCTTCAATCAACTTCAAAATCCGAGAAGTAATAACCCGCGTTTTCCCAGTTCCAGCCCCAGCTATTATCAATAGGGGACCGGTCGTGTGATCGACTGCCTCCCGCTGTTCTTTATTCAATTTTTCTAAAAAATCGTCCTGCATAGTAGAACGATTTTCTCTGTCAAATTAGATTATGTCCAGTGTTTACTCTTTATCTTCAGGAGATTCTGTTGGCTCGTCAGCCTTTTTATCAACTTCCTCTGCCGGAGCTTCCTCAGCGGGAGCCTCCTCAGCCTCTTCCGCAGGCGCTTCGGCCTCCTCAGCGGGTTCAGCTTTCTCCTTCTTCGGGGCTAAAGCCTTGATAGAAAGTCCAACTCTGTGATCCTCAGCATCAATATTGATAATCTTTGCCTTAACCTTGTCTCCAACTTTTAAAATAGAACCTACATCAGCATTTTCTTCATCAACAATCTCCGTAACATGAATCAATCCATTTATTTCGTCGTCAAGCCGAACAAAAGCTCCGAAAGGAGTAATCCGACTAACTTCGCAATCTACAACGGTTCCGACTTTATAGTTTTTACTAGCTTCAATCCATGGGTCAGGAACAAGTCTTTTCATCGATAGGCTGATCTTGTCGTCATCTTTTCCGATAACAAGAATCTCGACTTCATCACCAAGCTTACCGTAATCAGAAGGGTCTTTAACGTGTCCCCAAGCGATCTCAGAGATATGTACGAGTCCCTCAAGTCCTTCAAATGCAACAAATATACCAAACTTAACAATACCGCTGATCTTCCCTTTAACCTTTTGTCCAACATCGAGTTTATCAAGAGACTTCTTGCGAACGTCCTTTTGAGCAGCACGTTCAGAAAGAATCAACTTTCCTCCAGCTTCATCAAGATTAATAACCTTAACCTCAAGATCAACACCAATCAGTTTCTGAAGTCTAGCAAGAATCTTCGCACTATCTGCACCGTCAACACGTGGGTAGTGAAGAGGAGCAAGTTGCGAAACAGGGATGAATCCCTTAATCCCATCGATATTAAGAAGAAGACCACCCTTATTCGCTTCATTCGGCGAAACAGTGATGATATCATCAGTTTCATTAGCTTTTTTAAATTTGTCCCAAGTCTTTTCCTGACTCGCACGTCTAAGCGAAAGAACAACAAGTCCATCATCATTCTCCTCCTCAAGCACGTACGCAGAAATAGAATCTCCATCTTTCAGAGATTTCAAAGTTCCAACACTGTCGTGAGCTTCCTTACCAGTTATCACACCCGTAGACGCTCCACCGAGGTCTACCAGGATTTTGTTTTTTATAACAGCACTTACAGTTCCCTCTGCTATACTTCCAGGTTTCGGGAATTGGATTTCAGGCATGTTCTTAACCAATTCATCCATAACTGCAGAAGCAGTATACTTGGCCCTTTTGGACCTTGTGGTTTTAGTCATAATCCTTGTTGGCAAAGTGTTTTAATTTATTCTTGGCTTTTTGCACTTAATGCGACTTTGCCGTTTAAATTGCATAATCAAAAAGCACGGGGATTATAGGAGTCGCCATGCCTTTTGTCAAATTTATTTCTTTTTTGTAGTAGTTTTCTTCTTCGCAGTAACTTTATTTTTCCCCTTCACTCCTCCAGCAGTCCTTTTTGTAGCCGGAGAGGAAGCTTTTACAACATCAACCCCATCTCCTTTCTTCACGACCTTAACCGGATCTCCATCATTGATATCTCCATCGATCAATTTTTGAGTCAAAGGATCCTCAATATATTCCTGAATTGCACGACGCACAGGGCGAGCCCCGAACGCGGGATCGTAACTTTTCTTAGCAAGAAAATCGAGTCCACCAGGTGTTAATTCTATAGAAATATTTCGGTATTCAAGACGATTTTGAAGATATCCCACATGAAGTTTAACGATTTCCTTGATGTGAGCCTGAGTCAATGCGTGGAAAACAACAGTCTTATCAACACGATTAAGGAATTCAGGTCTGAATTTCCCTTTCAAGCTATTCAAAATGTCCTCACTCATTGCCTCGTAGTCCTTTTCGGCCTCCTTAAGATCGTCAGCCTTGACGCCAAATCCCATAGGAGCGGCCTTCTCAGTTAATTTCTCAGCCCCAATGTTAGAAGTCATGATGATAATTGTATTTTTGAAATTAACTTTTCGCCCCTTAGCGTCAGTCAACTCACCATCTTCCAAGATCTGCAAGAGCAGATTAAAGACTTCTTGATGGGCTTTTTCAATCTCATCAAAAAGTATGACAGAATAAGGTTTTGTCCTTACCGCCTCAGTAAGCTGACCACCTTCTTCATATCCAACATATCCGGCAGTCGCACCAACCAAACGAGAAGTATTATGCCTTTCCATAAATTCACTCATATCTATCTTTATGAGGGCACTGCTGTCGTTGTAAACTTCTTCAGCAATAGCTTTCACAAGTTCAGTTTTACCAACACCGGTCGGCCCCATGAAAATAAACGAACCAATCGGCCTTTTCTCATCAGCAATCCCAGCCCTTGACCTTCGGATAGCCTTGGAAATAGCGACGATAGCATCGTCTTGCCCAATGATCCTTTTTTTCAGTGAATCTTCAAGATTCTGTAATTTTGAGACATCATCTCTTACTAATTTTGTAACAGGAACACCAGTCATTGTTGAAACAACTTTCGCGACATCTTCCTCAGTGATTTTTTTCCGCTTAGAGCGGGGGAGTGTAACCTTTTTTTGGTCATCAATTTCTTTCACAACAACAAGTTCCTCATTTCTATACTCGGCCGCTTTTTCATAATCTTGCTTCGAAACACATTCTTCTTTTTTCTTTATAATTCCCTGAAGCTTCTTCTGTAATTTCTTAATTTTAGTCATGTCCACATTAGTACTCTTGATTCTCTTCAAAGAAGAGGCCTCGTCGATAAGATCAATGGCCTTATCGGGTAGGTATCGGTCGTTTATATATCTTTTTGATAAACGCACTGAAGATTCCAGAGCCTCATCCGTGATTACAAGACTGTGATGGTCTTCAAAAGATTCCTGCAAACCTCGGAGCATAGCCAATGTCTCATCCATTGATGGTTCCCCAACCATTACAGGTTGGAACCTGCGCTCGAGAGCGGCATCAGACTCAACATGTTTTCTATATTCTTTAGTAGTAGTTGCTCCAATAACTTGAACTTTTCCTCTCGACAATGCAGGCTTCAAAATATTGGCAGCATCGAGACTTCCTTCAGCACTTCCTGCTCCAATCACGGTGTGAAGCTCATCGATAAACAAGATCACATTGTCTTGCTTCGAGACTTCCTCAATAATCTGCTTCAGCCTCTCCTCGAATTCACCTCTATATTTAGTCCCGGCGACAACAGCAGTCATGGATAAAGAAAGAATTTTTTTATCCAACATATCGCTAGGAACATCCTCGTTAACAATAGCTTGAGCTAATCCTTCAGCAACAGCAGTTTTACCAACTCCTGGTTCTCCAATCAGAACAGGATTATTTTTAGTTTTTCTACACAAAATACTGACAATTCTTTCTATTTCTTCCTTTCTCCCGATAACCGGATCAAGTTTATTGTCACGAGCTTCTTCAACTAAGTCACTGGTGAAATAATCCAACGCAGGGGTCTTCGAGTCCTTTTTCCCTTTATGCTTATGAGAGTCAGTCATTTGGTCCTTTTGGACTTGTCCAGCGGCAAGAACGCCGTGTAGGCCACTCAAGAACATCTCAAGAGGATTGCCTGCCTGTCCTGGTTTGCCACCAGGTACTCCTGGGACACCTTCAGTCTCCCCAGGCTCAGTCCTAGATCGTTCAAATATTTCAAGAATTTGATCTTTAATGTCATTAGGATTTATTTTCATGTTCTCCATGATCACAATAGCGGCAGTGTTTTCTTGAGCAACAAGAGCATAGAGAAGATGCTCGGTTCCGATAAAACTATGTCCATACTCATGTGCAACCTGTACAGCTTGTTCAATTACATTTTTCGCATACTCAGAAAGTCCGCCGGGTTTTACTCCGTTATCATTTTTCCCGACTCTTCCCACAGACTTTAGAACTAACTCAACATTCTGTATCGATACACCGAAATTTATCAAAACAGATGCCCCGAGAGAATTCTCCTGAGAGAGGATCCCTATCAAAACATGCTCAGTGCCAACATAGCTTTGCCCAGAGGACTTTGCCTGTTCCTGAGCAACGACCAATGCCTGTTTAGCTTCCTTTGTAAACTTATCAAATTGTCCTTCTATCATAATTTTTATTGTTATTTCTTAGAATTATACCACAAAACTATTCTCAAATGACGCCTTTCACCTTTACAATATCTATAATCAGTGTCCTACTTCAAACCTGTATTTTAACAAATATCTAGCGCTCCGCATTATAGAGTGCTAACGCGGGGGTGTCAACTTTCGACGGAGGTAATGCTGGCGGCAATATGCTCCAAAACCGCTTCAAGATCCTTGGAACCTTGCACGCTATAAAGTCTATCTCCGACTTCTACGTAGAAGTAAACATCGCCACCCTTATACTGTTTCACGGCGCTACCGTTAGGGAGAGTGACTTTGGTTCCGGATGGAAGATCTCCAGACAAAACTTTTAAGCTCGCAAATTCGTTATCATCAGAGACTTCTTCATCACTAAATCCATACTTATGAAGGACTCCATCTTCACTCCCCGAAGCCCCTGCATAATACCAGCCTGCAGGATATTTCGCCGAGAAATGATAAGGAAGACTCTCGAATTCGGAATAAGAAGAAAAATCGTAATCTAAAGCTGAAGTTTCTGCAGCTTCCACAGGAGCGGCTTCAACAGGAGCAACCTCCACGGGAGCGGTATCTTCTTCCATATCTTCGGGCATCTCCAACGCATCTGATTCTGAAAATTCATCATCGACATCAATATCCTCCTCGGCCTTCTCAGAAAACGGAACAAATTGGAACTCCAGAAGCATTTCATAAAAAGTATTTTTTGTATTCACATCTCCAGTAAAAGAAGCGTAAGTTATTCTGTAAATATACTCGTCTCTCTCCAAGAAAAACAACAGAAGGCCTTCTGTTTCATATTTTTTTGCAGACTGCTGACTGAGGCCAATCTTCGCATCAGAAATCTGAAAGTCAGCCAAAGCGCTATCGGAACCTAGGGCGTCTTTGGGGTTTTCCTTAACATATTCTTCTACAGATAAACCTTTTTCATTTTCAAATCTCTTAATCTGAACAATATCACGACCGAACTCAGTGTCTTCCTTTCCATCCAGAACAGGGGAGAGAAACATAGGACTACTACCTTCAGCCAATTCCCAATTATCATAATATTTCAACTTCACCCCCACGTCTTGGTCCATGAAGGGAATCCAATTAGCCTTCCCGTCTTCCTTTTCCAAAACTTCAACAACAGAAATCCCACTAACCGAATACATCTCGGTATCGTCATCATATTCAACCTGTAATTGGACCTCATTTCCCAAGTACTGCTGGCTCGAAAGATTCAAAGCAGTGCTATTCAACGCATAAACCTCACCATCTTCATCAGTCAGAAGATGTGTGCCTGGGTATTCATCAGAAGTCTCCTGTCCGGTCAAAACACCGGATAGAGAATCTTTATCATCAACCAATCCAAAAAGACTACATCCAGTGAATGTAAAAATTAAAGATAACAAGAAAACGAATTTTTTCATGATTTTTGAGTTTAAGAAATTTGCCTGTGAATTATATTAGAGAAGGGTTTTTTGTTCAATACCAAGATGGTCATACGCATGGGGAGTAGCAATTCGCCCACGCGGAGTCCGATCCAACATTCCAAGCTTTATTAAGTACGGCTCATAAATATCCTCTATCGTGTCTTGTTCCTCAGAAGTTGAAGCGGCAATAGTATTGAGGCCAACAGGCCCACCGCTAAATTTACGAATAATAGTGTCCAAGATCTCGCGATCGGTCTTGTCTAAGCCCTTGTCGTCTATCCCAAGAGCGTAGAGAGCTTCCTCAACCAGCCTTTTGTTGATAATTTCCTTATCATGATAATCTGCGTAATCACGAACTCTTTTTAAAAGTCTATTGGCGATACGCGGAGTTTGTCTAGAACATTGAGCCAAAAACTCAGCCGCCTTATCCTCAATTTTGCAATCCAAAATCCCAGCAGATCTCGAAAGAATAGATTTAATTTCATCAATATCATAAAAATCCAATCTAAAATTATGGCCAAAACGATCCCTCAAAGGCGAAGACAGCATACTAACCTTAGTCGTGGCTCCAACAAGAGTAAATCTCGGCAAAGAAATCCTCATACTGCTAGCAGACGCTCCCTTCCCCAAAACAATATCAATCCCAAAATCTTCCATCGCTGTATAAAGGATCTCCTCGACCACAGATTTAATTCTGTGGATTTCATCAATAAACAAGATATCTCCATCTTCCAAATTAGAAATAATAGCGGCCAAATCTCCTTGTTTCTCAAGTGCAGGCCCGGAGGTCACCTTGAATCCCACTCCCATTTCTCGGGCTAGAATGTTGGCCAAAGTAGTTTTTCCAAGCCCAGGAGGCCCATGTAAAAGAACATGTTCCAAGGACTCTTCTCTCTTTTTCGAAGCCTTTATTGAAATCTTTAGATTTTTCTTTATTTTCTGTTGGCCAACATATTCTTCAAGAACAATTGGTCTTAATTTGTTTTCAAAAACCTGAGTATCGCCTCCTCCATTTTCCAACGGAGAAACCGGTCGGGGATCTGAATCCTTTGCTGGATCTTCGTCTCTAACAATCAATTTAATTTGGTTTTATATGATAAACGAACTGCCTGATCCCCTCAGGGTCAGGTGCATCAAGAAATTCTATAATAGAGGTATGGGAAGCTGTTTGCAGAGTAAATGTACCGTAATCAAATACCCAAAAAGCAGAAAGGATACCTTTTTCCTTAGTTGAAACATCCTGGACATCACTGAGTTCCGCTTCGTACTCATCACGAATAGTCAGATACCGCCAATCAATATGAACAACGCGCTGATTTGTAATAAGAAGGCGATCAAGCCAATAAACCAACGCCTGATAAATCAAAACTAAAGTGAAAAGAATAATCACAATAATATGTGCCCAAATAAAAACTTTATCTGACATCGTCGGTCCAAAAAGATACAGGAGTAAGAAAAAGGGAAATGACCCCATAATAATCTTGAAAAGATCAATTATAAACGGGGTAGGATGATGATGATAAATTTTTAAAACTTTCTCGCCTTCACGTAGATCCATAATTTAGGTAAAATAAATCTCGGTAACCATTGTATCTTATGTCAAAGTATTTTCAAGTTCCTTGGGTCTTCAAAGACGTTCTTCTTGTACTGATAATCGTCGTTTTAACTGTGGCGGGCATAGATCTTGCAATACTGTACTCGGACTTGGGGGGCTTTCTGAAGACTGCTATCCAGAACGAAATAACAGTTCTGGGGCTTTTTCTTATTCAAAGTCTTATTTTGCTGACTCCAATTATAGTTCTCGTAACTCGGAAATACGGCAAGTGGAAGTGGGGAGATTTCGGGTTCGGAAAGTTTAAATTTTTCAGACATCTTTGGACAGCAATACTCGGGTGGTTGATGTACGTCGGAATTAGTGTATTGATAAGTATCCTGGTGGTTTACGGAGGGATAAAAATCCCAGGCTATCAGATACAGGAGTCAATCCTCCCATTGTTTGGAACAACTAAATCCGCCTTAACAATCGCGGCAATCGTTATAATTGCAATTGCTCCAATGCTAGAAGAAGTGTTTTTTAGAGGATTCGTCCTGCAAGGGTTGGTGAATAAATGGGGGAGAGCCATTGGGGTTATTGCAACAGCTCTCATATTTGCAGTCTTTCATCTCCAATTCGGAAGCTTCATTCCCATCTTTATACTCGGAGTGATCATGAGTTTATTGTTTATCCGCTCCAAATCAATCTGGCCATGTATCTGGTTTCACGTAATCAACAACTCAATCGCTTTTCTAGTGCAATTAATGTTAATCAAAGATAAGATTCCGCTTGATTTCTAAGTAGTGGCGAGATTTCCCGGTCCGAAGCAATAGCAACACATATTCACCTAGACTTCCTCCTCAAAAAGCACTAAAATTCCCTTCGTAATCTACCTCATGCCCGAGTAGCTCAGCTGGATAGAGCAGCGCCCTTCTAAGGCGAAGGTCACAGGTTCGAATCCTGTCTCGGGTACCATAAAGTGGCGAGATTTCCATTGCGGAGCAAAAGCCCCCGAAGTCCAACCTTGACAAACCAAGGCTTTTCCTGTTAAATAAACAACTAAAAAAGCCAAACACAATGAGAACAACAGAAGCAAAAAGAAACAGAGGGATAGTCACCCAGGCCGATTTCCATTCTCCAGTCCCAATGGGAATAGCCCAAAACCTACAAGTGTCACTAGATATGTGTGATGGGTTAGAACAAGAGCCAATATCGGAAATTAGAACTCAAACACAGGAATTGATAGCAACCCTAAGAAGTATACGAAAGAATAGAGGGGGAAGCCAAATTCGCGATGCGAAAACAAAGGCAAGTTTAATAAATATCATCGGTCGTAACGGGAAGATGAACAAGGTCCTAGATGGAATTCAATGCCAAGAAGAGTTTCATGATCAAGTATTGGAAGCCATTATCAGGATCCGGTCACTAGCAATGAGGACTCTAGACATAAAAAGACTTCCTCCACCAATAAACAACCCTCTCTATAAGCTATGGATATTAGAGATGACAGTTAAAAATTCTCTGGGAAGAGAATTGCTACAAAAAATAGGGGAGGAATTCACAGGAAGGCCCTTCACGGTTAGAGAACTTGCAGAAGCACTTGGCCGCGACCCAAAAGACCCCACAAATGCCATCAGGGTAGCCTTGGCTGAATTAAGTGCAAGAAGCAGAGGGGCCGATTTTGAATTAGTCATAGACCAAAATGAAGGTGAATATAAATATTTCATAAATCCAAAAGAAAAAAGAGACATGACAAAAAAAGAGATAAAGAGGGAAACTTGGATTAATCATGTTTCACCAAGAGAAGGAACCAAGGAGAGAGAATTGGCAAGACACCTAATGGCCAATCTAAATATTCAAGTAGACGAAAACAAGATCGCCGAAGAGTTAGGAGTCAGTATAAAATATTTGAAATTAACCATGAAAAGAACTCAACAAAGAAGTGAGGAAACCGACTTCCCGCTAGTAAAAAGAGGGAAGTCATATATGCTCATAGAACATCCTATTGCAGGAACAAATCATATAAGATAGCATCTCCCCCAACAAATTAACCCAAATTAACATGGCATTAGAATCTCATGCATCACGGGCAAAAGGCCCAGAGGACGCAACATCGATAGAAATACAGTTCCCCGAGGGGACCCCAGAAGACCTAATCACGGGGACAGGGTCCAAAGTTATAGAAACGTTAGTGTCTGGAACTACAAGCATGACCAATTCAACAGGGCTCATAACGATAGAATCAACCGACAACGAACCCCTAAGAATCCCAAGAAAAGTGTTCGAAACAGTAGAAAAAACAGTGGGAGCCAACGGGAATATCCTATTTTTCAAAAAGGACCAAGTAAATCCCGAAGCACTCTTTCCAGGGGAAGAAGCCTAATTCAACGACAACCTATACATTGCCTCCGCAACATCGCCTCTTTTCATTCCCGCAGTTGGCCAAGCTCGAAGAGTAGCATCGATAAGTTCGTGGTCTTTCACGTATTGGAAATAAGGAGCGGGCCAGTCATTTATACCAACATCAGTGAAGGGATCTTTAGAAACATTGGTGGGAATCGGAATGTCCATAGCCACTAGCAACATTTTAAAGAATTCAGCTCTATTTACAAGATTGCCTGCTTTGAAGGTTCCGTCAGGATACCCTGAAACCACAGACCTTAAATAAGCAGTAGAAACATAGTTATAAAACCAGTCATTTGAAGAAATATCGCCAAACGGCAAGTCAGACACTTCAAGTCCGTTACCAGCTCCTACCATAATAAATTTTAAAGCTTCAGCACGAGTGACTGAGTTATCTGGCCTGAAAGTTCCATCAGGATATCCACCGATAACACCTTCAGAAGCTAAATAAGTAATAGCATCATAATTTGGGTGAGATTCTGGAACATCACTAAATGATGTAGAAGTACTTACTTCTTCAACCACCTCGGGTTGGTCGACTTCAAACCAATCCGAATAGAACATACTCTGCCCATAGGCGAGTTTTAATTTAGCTTTTCCGACATCCAAATTCCTAACACTCAACTGAACTTTTCCGTCCACAAAATCGTCAGCAGAAAGTCGATCTTTTTCAACCACGCCAATTTCATTGTTCAAAGACAAATTCACAATTCCATCAAAGTCGCCGGTATAAACATCCCCATTTTCGTCCTTAACATAAACAGTTAAATAAGCTGTGACCCCTTCGTCATAAGAAGCACGTGAAACAACCTCAAATGAAACAGTGGCTGGTTCAACAGTTTCCTCAACCGGGTCAACCGCGATGATGACCTCAGGAACAACTTCAGGCTCAACGACCTTAGGCTCAACGACCTTAGGCTCAACTTCCTCAGGCTCAACATAACTCACTGCACTCGCAACAACACTAGCACTCGGATCCAAATATTTCTGAACATAACCCATAGGGTTGATAGTAGTCGACCTGGCCTTAGATTGCCCAAGTCCGCTATTTATTGCTTCAAAGAAACTAAGTCCTGCCGCATTAGCCTCCTGCCAAGTAAACGGCCAGAACGGATGCCAATCAGCGTTTTCATTGTCTATTTGGAAGTGTAAATGAGGAGTCGTAGCCGTTCCGGTGTCTCCAAGTAGGCCAAGCTGATCTCCTTTATCAACAACTTCTCCCTCAGAAACTAAAACAGAATCAAGATGTGAGTAAGAAGAGTAATAAGTCGTGAACTGATTTTCATTATCAATGGTAGGGAAGTTCTTGTGCTCAAGCACGATATGATTTCCAAAACCACTGGACTGAATGCTCAACTTGGTAACAACTCCGTTCGCCATAGCGAAGACGGGGGTACCTTTTGGAGCTTTAATATCTAGAGCCAAATGACTGCCACTATATTCAGTCGAATCCAAAGTGTAGTCGCCCATATAAGGAACACTATAGGTGATCTTCGCATTTCTTATGTCCTCTGTTGCTGGGTCTCCCCAGGTCAACGAGTTAAAAGAAGTTTGAAAATCAGAAGGATTATAATAAGGCATGTCTATCAATTTCCCAGCAGGGATAGCACTATAAACGTTGTCGTATTCCGCAGACGTTAACTGTGCCCAATTTGGCGTTTTCTGCACAGGGAAAACCGTGCCATCAAAAGCCTTGTGTGACGCACTAGGAATCAAACTGGTACGGAGTACAGTCGCGTTGTGTTGAACAAGGTAGACAGAAACAGTTGCAAAGGCTACCAAAGCCATCCAGGAAAGCACCCTGAACCACTTCTTGTGCATTAGTAAATCGTGTTTGTGCATTTTTGTGTTTGTTTTTGTGTATTTGTATCATAGAATTATACCAAATATAACCTGAAAAATCAATGCAAGAGAGCGTATCAAACTCAGAAGAAGAGACAATTAGTGCCGCCACCGACCTCATAAAGTCACTACCAAAAAAGACTTCCCTTATCTGTTTATTCGGTGACTTAGGAAGTGGCAAAACAGTATTTGTTAAAGGGATGGCAAAAGCTTTGGAAATAGAAAATTACACAATTAAAAGCCCTACATACACTTTCGTCCGCGAATACATTCACAAAAAAGGAAAACTAATCCATGTTGATCTTTATAGACTCGACGCTCCGGATGATCTGCTAATAGATCAAATAGAGGAATTTTTGGGTCAGCCCAGCACCTTAGTAGTGATTGAATGGGCAGATCGGATCAAAGATAACCTTAACGACCTTGCAGAAAAAAGAACCGACATTTGTTTAGAATACATAGACAAAGATAAACGTAAAATAACAATTTTCTAATGACACCAGAAGATATCTACGAAATTTACCAAGCATACCACGTCCCCAGAAAGGTCGTTAAGCACATGGTGAAAGTTGCTCGTTTCGCTGAAAAACTTTGCAATAAATTCACAAAAAGAGGCCACAAAATAGACAGAGACTCAGTCGTGAAAGCGGCCCTTCTCCACGACATCGCAAGAATAGCAGATTTCAGGGAGTTAAGATTAAAAACACTAAAACAACCTGTAACTTCAAAGGATTTAGGGACATGGATAGATCTAACCGAAAAATATTCAGCTCCAGGCCATGAAGAAGCGGCGGCCAAAATCTTAAGGAAAAGAGGCCACAACAAAATTGCAAAACTCATAAAAAAACATGACTTCTCATCGGTCGGAGAACTTGATACATGGGAAGAAAAAATTCTATACTATGCAGATAAAAGGATAGAAGGAACGAGAAAGGTGTCACTAAAGAAGAGATTCCGCAAAGGGAGAAAACGCAACATGAGACCCGGGGAAAGTATTAAAAGAATCGAAAAAATTGAAAACAAAGTATACGACCTGGAAAAGGAAATCTTTAACGCTCTCGCTTCGCGCTAATTTTTTTGTTGTAGTAATTCTTTGAAGCGATTACTTCATTCAGCTTTTCGCGAGTTTGTGACCCGAAAGCTCCAGCGGAAGGGGAATTCTCGTCTGTTACCAATCCGTGGATTTGCTGGAATTTAAACACCGCATGCTTAGTCACTTCACCGTAATTGCCATTGGGATCAATACGGAAAAGATTCATGTTCCGAAGTTCCTGCTGAAGCCTTCGGACATCTGCACCTGAATCACCAGGCTGAAGATTGCTATGCATTGGAGGAGTCAAAATTTGTTTGCTCGAAACCATGATTTCAACATCGTCACTGGCAAAAGCAACAGGTATGCTGACCTTTCCGTCCTCAATCAAATTAGTAACTTTTTTAGATAATGCCGCTAAAGTTTTTGTTCCAAAGTATCCGGCGCCATAAGAAGACGCACTGTCCAAAACATTATTATCGATTTGGAATTTCAAAACCGCTGTAGAAGTTCTTGAATCATAATCTCCATTTTCTTCAACGTTATATCCCGCAAGCTTCAAAGCTCTCTGCAACTTGTTTACAGCATCTTTATTCCCAGTTCCAGGTCCTAAGTTAGCACCGGGAGCCCAATCTTCTCTTCTGGAAACAATGGCCTCTTCCAAGGCCTCACGCGTAGCAGGTCCAAAATGACCAGCTCCAAGATCAGTTATATCTTGAATGACACCCTTATCTTTTTGAAAAACATAAATCGCCATTCTGGTTTCATCTCCAAAATATCCATCGACATTACCGTTAAAGTAACCAAGTTTCACTAAATACTCCTGCAATTCACGAACTTTATCTCCTTCACTCAAATACCATAGATCCTCAGGGAAAAGTTTTTCGGGAGCAGAAACGGATCCGGAATTTACAGGTGCATTCGAATTAGTGTCCTCATAGTAATCAGGAATATAAAAATATTCTTGAGTATCTTTTTCATCAGGAGAATACCCTGCAATTTCCACCGCTTCCTGGATGGAAGCATCGACTCCGTACACAGTTGAATTAATAGTCCTCATTCCCCATTGTAAAGCTCTAGTGAGGCCTTTGTCTCCGTATCCCATCCAAACATCAAGTCGATCATACCTAGGCCCACTTTCTCCGTTCCCAACAGCCTTCACAATAGCCCCACCTCTATCATGAACAGCAGTCATCCCAATTCCAGGGATATACAGCTTCGTTCCAAAAGAATAAGTCTTGGGAGCGGCAATCATACCTGCATAAACAGGAGTTCCATCCGCTCCATTGGTCCCACGGCCATTTAGTCTTATATCTCCACTATAAGAACCGGTCACGTAATGTGATTGCCCAGGTAAGGGGGAGTAATAAGCTGAAACAATAAAAGTTTTTTCATACGGATAAGATCCAGAATCAGCATACGCCTCTGCATCACTTTTTGAATTCATCAGTTCCACGTCAAGCAGAGAGATGTTCAAGCAAAGTACGAATGCAAGAATAATAGTTATATATTTGTTTTTCATTTTTATTTTTTGTTTTTGGATTCTAACAGATCAGAAAATTATACCACAAAAAGCGCCAGTCTAGTAATTACATGAACTTGCCAAATAACAAAAAAGGCCTGAGGTTCAGACGGTCTTCATTTTGAAAAAAACATATTTCCTCTAAAACAACGGAGGTCCAAGATCAGACCCTCCTCCAGGACCCTTTCCACCGGTATCTATAACATCAGCCCCGATCCTCTTGATAATCTCTCTCTCAACGATATCTCTATCGCGTCCATACTTAAGACGCGAAAGTTGCTTATAAGCCTCAGCGGCCTCCTTATCACCCTCCTCTGTATAAGGATTTACAGGGACAACACTGAAAGGTCGACTAGGTTGTGTATCAATAGAAAGCTTCATCACAGCTTTGTATTTATCAATATTGATTAAATCCTGATCGCTAAATACGGGAGCCATTTCCTTCGCCATGTGCTCAGCATCCTGCGCACCAATTTTGTAACTCATCATTGTTCCAATATTTCCAAATACAGCATCCTTAACCTTAGATTGCCCTTTCTGCATTCCACTCTTGTCATCCTCTAACTGTCCAAGATATTGGTGAGCGATAATAAGACCAAGACGGTATTTACGAGCCTCAGACAAAATAGTTTCAATACTCTCAGTAATGTAATTCTGGAACTCATCAATATAAAGGAAAAAATCACGTCTTTGGTCTTTCTCCACCTTTTGTCTCTTCATTGCGGCTACCTGTATTTTTTGAACAATAATAAGACCAAGTAGTTTTGAATTAATTTCTCCAATAGTACCTTTTGAAAGATTCATAAGGAGAATTTTCCCTTCCTGCATCACTTTAAAGAAATCAAAAGCGCTCTTCGTCTGGCCAATAATATTTCTCATCATCGTATTGGTCACGAACTGACCAAACTTAGCCGCAAAATAGGGGATCATCTCCTGTTTCTCACGCTGACCAGTTTTGGCCATTTGATGCTCCCAGAAGCTTCGTACGACGGGATTGGTAACATGCTTCACTTTTAATTTTTGGAAGTCATCATCGGTGAACAGACGCACTATATCGGTCAAAGCGCCACCTTCTGGATCCGACATCAAAGTAAGACATCCGTTTCGGAAATAGTCCTGGATCCTCGGCCCGAAAACTTCCTCGTTAAACAATTTAATCATTATGTTCATCGAATCCAAAGCAACGAGCTCTTTCTCCTCCCAAGTTTCCCCTTCAAAAAGATTAAGACCAAGAGGTCGAGCCATGTCCGAAGGATCAAAATAAATCACATCGTCAGCACGTTCACGGGGGATAAAGGGCAGAATATCTTCAATCAAAGATCCATGCGGATCAACAACAGTAAGTCCCTTTCCAGACCTCAAATCCTGGCGAATCATTACTTGCAAAGTCGATGATTTACCAGTACCGGTCTGCCCAATGATATAGAAGTGGCGGAATCGATCTTCGTTCTTCATCCTGATCTCCCTCTTTTCTCCACGATAAATATTGTGGCCGATCAATATGCCTTCAGTAGGTATATTTGATGGGGCAGGAGCGATCTTGTAATTCTGCCACGCGATCTGAGGGTATTTATTAAATCGAATGTTCGGGAGGTGATACATACTTGCCAATTCTTCACTACACAAAATAGTCTTCTTCCTGAAAATCCACATCAACCAATTTCTTCTAAAGTGCCTAAAAACAAAATTCTTGATAAGAGTTTTATTGTTATGCCAGTATGAAGTTCGGAAAGAATTATTATTTGAGAAAGAGTATTGAGCAAACACATTTTTAAGTCCAATAGCATACTCGGCGGCCTTTCGTTTGGTCTCAGCTGAAGCAATGACTCTCACGACAACTTCAAATCCCGGCTTGGAGTTCTTCTCCTCCATAGCCTTAACTTCTTCATCCGTAACAGGGGTAGTTCTTGTGGTAACTCCATCAGCATCCATATTCAAAACACCTTTTTCTCCACTAACAATAAGATTGAACAAAGATCCAAACCAAACCAGCGGATTAAAAGAAGAAAAGCCCTTCTTGTCTTTGTGGTGGAATTTTTTCTCAGCAACATCTCTACCTTTTTTTTGCCAACCGTCCTTCTTCGGCCTGATCATGATTTGGATAGCGGCTCCTTCATCTTTACCAATCTTGGATAAGGAATTGACGATGGTATTTAAAGGATCAGACGTTAGTCTCTGGTAGGTTTTTACAGGGAAAGCATAAGGCTTCGTCAGATACAAATAATGTCCAGCCACCTTTCCATTCGGTTGGAAAATATTATAATCATCAATCCTTTCAACGTATGAGTCCGGATAAAATGCCGTGAGTTGTTTTTCTATATGATCAACAAGATCTCTCGGGCAAACAATGTAAAAATGAACTAATCCATCAATAACAGCATACTCGAATGAAAAGAAATCCTGTGCTTTAAAAATCCTATACCATCTCTCCGTATACAAACTATGCAGAGCTTCATAAAAGTGGGTCATGACCCCCATAATTTCCTTAAAGTCCTTAGTAGAAGAGTATTTTTCCCCCTCAATCTCACGATCTTCCTTAGACTCTTTCTTAGAGACACGTACCTCAAGAAAAACCATATTAAGAGACCTGCTTATATTACTCTTATATCTAAGCAGTTTCACCAGGAGCAGGACAACGCCCGTTACTCCTAAAACTATCAATAATATGGTTAACCAGATTGGCATGACTCTATTATTATAACATGATTAACGGGCCGTGACAATGACCTCAGAGCTTTATGTGAACTTCTTTTAATGTTTTAGCGGGCATTTCTGAAGGGGCTCCAAGCATGAGGTCGCGAGCATTTTGATCCTTAGGAAAAGGAATAACTTCTCTGATATTCGGCTCATCTTGAAACAGCATAACAAGCCTATCCAATCCCCAGGCAATCCCACCATGAGGCGGAACTCCGTAATCGAAAGCCTTTAACATATGTCCAAATCTACTCTCAGCATCCTTATCAGAAATCCCAAGAATCTTAAAAACTTTTGCTTGCAACTCTCTTTTATGGATCCTTATACTTCCTCCTCCGACCTCTACTCCATTTAATACAACATCGTACGAATTGGATAAAACATTTTCCGGTTCTTTATCCAAAAGCTCTTCGTCCTCGGAAATAGGGGATGTAAAAGGATGATGGACAGCATCTAGCCTGCCCTCCTCTTCATCATATTCAAACAATGGGAAATGAGTCACCCAGCAAAAAGCCAGAACATTATCATCTTTCAAGTTTTTCATATCGGCAATATTCAAGCGAACAGCACCGAGGATCTCGCAACACTTAACCCATTTATCAGCCGCAAAAAGAATAACGTCTCCTTCCTTCGCTCCACATCTTTCCGCTATTGCATCCAACTCCTCATCCTTAAAAAATTTCGCAATAGGAGATTTGTATCCCTCCTTATTCAACGCCATCCAGGCAAGTCCTTTCGCCCCATTTTCCTTGGCTGAATCCTCAAGTTTATCAAGTTGTGCTCTAGGTAATTCAGCACCTCCTTCGACTCTTAAAGCCTTCACGATTCCACCATTCTCCACCGCATTTTTAAAAACACCAAATCCGCATTCCACTGCAATATCAGTGATATCCGAAAGTGGCATACCAAACCTTAAATCAGGTTTATCACTTCCATACAAATTCATCGCTTCTTCATGAGTAAGCCTAACAAAATCAGTCGCTTTTTTCTTCGGAACAAACTTCTTTACCAAAGCTTTAAGCAGGCGCTCATTAATATCAAGAATATCCTCCATATCCACAAACGACATTTCTAAATCAAGCTGAGTGAATTCGGGCTGACGATCCCCGCGTTGATCCTCGTCACGGAAACATCGAGCAATCTGAAAGTATTTATCAAACGAAGCAACCATCAAAAGCTGTTTGAGTTGCTGAGGGGACTGAGGAAGGACGTAAAAAGTCCCTTCGTGAAGACGAGAGGGGACAATGTACTCACGACTTCCCTCAGGCGTTCCCTTGATCAAAATAGGAGTATCGATTTCAAGGAAATCGTCCTTTTCCAAAAAATCTCGAATAAATTTAATAACCTGCGAACGCACAATAATGTTTTTTTGCATTCTACCCCGGCGCAAATCCAGATATCTATATTTCAGGCGCAATTCCTCAGAGACATCTTTGTCTTGATCAATCTCAAAAGGAGGAGTTTCAGAAGCGCTCAGAACTTCGGCCTTTTTCACGAGAACTTCGATACCTCCAGTAACCAAATCCTTGTTCTCCTGTCCTTCAGGTCTCTTTTGGACAGTTCCCTCTATCCTCAAAACATACTCGGATCTAGATTCATTCATAGCATCATGAGCATCTTTAAACTCAACAGGATCGGAAGTTATTTGAGTAAGTCCATAACGATCCCTAAGGTCAATAAAAATTATCCCGCCATGATCGCGTCTCCTGTGAACCCAACCCGATAAAACAACGTCTTTCCCTTCATCTTTCACGGAAAGGGAATTGAGCAAATGGCTTCTATACATAAAAAAAAATTAATTACTTACCTATCCATACTATTTATTTAAGCAGAGATTGCAAATTCTTTTCAAAATCATTGTCAACCGCAACACCAAAAGGAACTTTTATCCTCTTGAGTTTGTCTTTCGTGGGGATGTGAATCACGACCGACCGATCACCTCTGTGCTTGGTTAGAAGCCCTTTGATTTTATCCAGAAGTTCCATCTCTATATTAGAGGGCAGTTCTATAACATATGGCAAGCCAGTCTCTGCCCCTGCATCCTCACCCGCAAAAATCTCTCCACCTTCCTCAGGCTTCCCGTATAGCTCTCCATCTTCAAGTGCGACATTAGAAATATCCAAATCGGTGATATCTATTTCTTCTTCAACCTGGAGAATTTCTCCAAGCAAGGGGATATATCTAATGGGTTTCCCCTGGATATCATAGATATTAAGATCCTTAGCCCTCTCTATCATAACTTCTAAAGAAACCTTTTTGATATTTTGACACATTACCTGGTAATTACCTCTTCTGAAATCAAACTTTCCCTCAACAACAACCACTTGATCTTCAATAATCAAGGGAGCAAATTGATGGTAACTTTTTGGGAAAATAGTTACTTCAACTTTCGCAGTAGGATCCTCAAGTATAAAAGTTGCCATATGAGTTCCAGATCTTGTTAAAATTTTTCGCACATTAGTTACCAGTCCGGAAATTTTTATAGCTTTACCAAGTTGTTTCCTATCAAGATCAGCGATGAGACAAGCCTTCTTCTTCAAGTATTTTTGCAAACCATGTAACGGATGGTTAGACACGTAAAGACCAAGGAAATCCTTCTCCCATTTCAGTTTCTCAATTGGAGATGATTCCGGGACTTTTCTCAAATGGAATTCTTGTTTCTCATCAATGCCCTGGTCAACCAGCGCTCCAAATATATCGGTCTGTCCGTGAGCTTGAGATTCTTGGATATATTTTGCGTATTTAGAAATCTCTTCAAAACTTTCGGCAAGTTGTTTCCTGTCACCAAATTCACCCAAAGCCCCGCTATAAGCTAAAGCTCCTATTAATTTTTTATTAAGAATCTGACATGGAACGCGTCTTGCAAAATCTTCTATGTCGTTGAATTGGCCACCTTTTTTCCTAGCATCAATAAGCTCATTTACAGGCCCCTCTCCAATCCCTTTAATAGCCATTAGTCCAAACCTAATGGTCTTCTCTCCTGTGACAGAAAAGTTGGCAAACGACTCGTTTACAGAGGGAGGGAGAACATTGATACCCATTTCTTCGCACTCATTAATTTCCAAAACAATTCTCTCCGTATCTCCGTAATCACTACGCAAAAGCGCAGCCATGAATTCAATGGGGTAGTTAGCCTTCAAATACGCCGTTTGGTAAGCGATAAGTCCATAACAAGCGGCATGAGCCTTGTTGAATCCATATCCAGCAAAGGGCTCTATAACATCTTCAAAAACTTTCTTAGCAAAGCCCTCCTTATGTCCCTGGGCAACAGAGCCCTCAATAAATTTTTCTCTCTGTTCAGCCAAAAGCTTGGGGATCTTTTTTCCAACAGCCTTTCTCAAAATATCGGCCTCCCCGAGAGAAAATCCAGCAAAATCACGTGCAATTTGTAGTATTTGCTCCTGATAAACAGCAACTCCGTAAGTCTCGGAAAGGATTCCTTCAAATGATTTATGAAGGTATTTCACTTTCCCGGGATGATGCTTTCCTCTTATGTAATTTGGGATCCAGTCCATCGGCCCTGGCCTATAAAGCGCTCCCATAGCAACAATGTCTTCAAATTTTGTGGGCTTAAGGTCTTTCAGGTATCTCCTCATTCCAGCGGACTCCAATTGGAATACACCTGTTGTCTCGGCTTTCTGGAGAAGTTTAAAAGTTTTCTTATTTTCCATATCTATATTTTCAAGGTCAATCTCGACATCCCTTGTTGTCTTAACCAAACTTATGGTTTCTTCAATGATGGTTAAATTTTTGAGACCAAGGAAATCCATTTTAAGCAGACCTATATCTTCCAAGGGCTTCATGGAATACTGGGTAACAACACCATCATCCTCCCCATTACCAGCTCTTTGTAACGGCGAATATTCCAGTAGAGATTTCTCCGCTATAACAACGGCACAGGCATGTGTTCCAGCGTGTCGAACAGTTCCTTCAAGCTGGACAGCAAAATCTAAAATTTTCTTAGACACAGCATTGGAGTCGTATTCATTTTTAAAATCTGGATCTTCCTCAATAGATTCCTTCAGAGGAGCATTTTTCCCCAAAATAGGAGGAGGAACAAGTTTTGCAAGTCTATCAACATCTACATAGGGAACGCCTAAGGCGCGTCCGACATCACGAATCCCAGCCCTGGCCGCCATAGTTCCAAACGTAATAATCTGTGCAACATTTTCACGTCCATATTTTTCAACCACATAATCCAAAACCTCTTGCCGGCGGTTATCGGCAAAGTCTATATCAATATCAGGCATCGAGATCCTCTCAGGATTCAAAAACCTTTCAAAGAAAAGCCCATGCTCAATGGGGTCCAGCTCGGTAATTCTTAAACTATAAGCAATGATCGACCCTGCGGCAGATCCTCGGCCAGGGCCTACGGTAATCCCGGTTTCTTTAGCAAATCTCACAAAATCATGGACAATTAAAAAATATGTAGAGAAGCCCATTTTATTTACCATCTCCAGTTCATAATCCAAGCGAGCAGTGTATTCTTTTGGAACTTCTTTCCCCTTGAATCTCCCCTCCAACCCCTCTCTGCAAAGCTGGTCAAGAAAGATCTCAGGTTTTTCATTTTGAGGAGTATTGAAAGCGGGGATTAAATTCTGATCGAATTCCAATTCCAAATCACACATTTCAGCAATCTTCAGAGTATTCTCCAAAGCCTCCGGAGTATCCTTGAAAGAAGCCGCCATGTCCTTTGGATCACGGATGGAAAAGTCGCCTGTATATTTCATGCGATTATCTGCATCAACAGTTGTCTGAGTTTGAATACATAGCAAAAGATCGTGAGCTTCAGCATCTTCACGTTTTGGATAATGAGAATCATTAGTAGCAACAAGTGAAAGCCCGAATTTATTTGCTAAACCAATCAAGGCATTATTTACTATAGATTGATCCTCGTTAAAAGCGTGATCTTGAATTTCTAAAAAGTAATTTTCCTCACCAAACATCTCCAGGTGTTTCTGGATAATCTCCTCAGCATCGTCGTGATTTCCGGACAATATAGTCCGGGGTAGATGTCCCTGCAAACACCCACTCAAAGCAATCAACCCCTCCGTATGTGCCTTCAAAAGACCATAATCGGCTCGCGGTTTATAGTAAAACCCTTCGAGATTCGCTTTTGAAACAATCTCCATCAAATTCCTGTAACCAACAAAATTCTTAGCAATAAGGGTAAGGTGGTGAGGACGAGTATCAACCTGGGGCGTTCTATCAAATCTAGTCCGCCGTGCCATATAAATTTCACAGCCAACTAGAGGTTTTATTCCAGCTTCTTTAGCGGCCTTGTAAAACTCAATAGCCCCGTACATATTTCCATGATCAGTGATGGCACACGCAGGCATGCCAAGCTCCTTAGCACGCTCGATCATTTTTTTAGGAGATCCGAGCCCATCAAGCAAACTGTAGTGTGTATGACAATGTAGATTTACGTATGACATCGTTTCCAATATAATGACTTTCGATGGCTAAAACAATCTTAATAAAAGTAGGTACAAACGTCCTTACCAAAGCTGACGAAAAGCTAGATTTAGAGCAAATAGAAGGTTTGGTGGACCAGATAGCTGAGCTGAAAACTCAGGGATTTCATGTAGTCTTAATATCTTCAGGAGCTGTCGGAGCGGGGCTCGAATTAAACGATTTCTCTTCAGTTAAAGACAAAGTTATCCGTAAACAAATGCTTGCGGCTATCGGGCAAAATTATCTGATGCAAATTTATTCAAAATATTTTAAAAAACACAAAATCACGATCGCACAAGCCCTGCTGTCACGGTCAGATTTTGCAATCCGAGAAAAATATCTCAATATAAAAAACACAATACTTGCCCTGCTTGAAAACGACATAGTTCCCATCATCAACGAAAACGATGTCGTTTCAACGGAAGAATTAAGCTTCAGCGATAACGACATACTTGCAAGTTACACGGCAGCATTAATAAAAGCGGACAAATTTATCATACTCACCGTAGTGGATGGGCTTTACAATAAGGATCCTTCAAATCCTGGAGCAAAATTAATAGAAGAAGTAGAAAAGATCGACGACAAGATTCTTGGAGCTTGCGACAAAACCACTTCTTCATTAGGACTCGGGGGAATGGAATCAAAAGTAAATGCAGCCAAAATTGCGACCGACCTTGGCATAGAAACAATCGTCACGAATGGGAAAACACAAAAACTCAGAGAGGTACTAAGAGGAGATTCAATAGGAACAACTTTCTGTGCCCAAAATGAAAAGAAAAAAAGCATCTATTACTGGCTACTCGCAGGATCGGAAGTAAAAGGTAAGATTATCGTAGACGAAGGTGCCGCAAAGGCGGTAAAAAACAGGAAAAGCCTGTTGTTTGTAGGGTTGGTGGAAGTGGAAGGCGATTTTGGAAAAGGTGATACAATCGAAGTTCACAATCAAGAAAAAGAGAAAATTGCAGTAGGTCTTTCAAACTACGACATTAAAGAGATCAAACGAAAACTTGTTCAACCAAAAGAAACCCTTAAAAATTTAAAAGAAGTAATACACTGCGACAATCTAAAAGTTTTATAAACCTCAAGACATGAAAATTGCAATTATCGGAGTAGGGACAATGGGAGGAATATTCCAAAATGCCCTCTTGGGAAATAAAGTCTTCGGGAAATCCGACCTCTTCACAGTAGACAAAAATGATGAGATGAAAGAAGCAGGGATCTATCTCTTTGCAGTAAAACCACAGGACTTCGAAAAAGCAGCCAAGGGGTTAAAGGGAATAAAGGGAAAAATGATAATTTCAATAATGGCTGGGGTAACACTGAGAAAAATGGAAAACCTTTTTCCAGGGAACACGTTGGTAAGAAGTATGCCAAATCTCGGGGCTCAAACAGGATCTTCTATGACAGTATGGAAGGCTAAAAACAAACTGTCACCAAAAGATAAACAAATCATTAAAAAAATCCTCTCTTCAATCGGGGAGGAGATGGAAGTAAAGAAAGAAGATTTAATAGACGTAGCAACTGCAGTTGCGGGATCAGGCCCGGGCTATCTATACTTCATCGCAAACGAAATGATAAAAGATACCGAGAAACTAGGGTTTCACAGGGCAGAAGCAGAAAAGATAGTTCGCCAAACATTCAAAGGAGCTACTGATGTTTGGAGAGACACAGGTCTTCCCGTAGAGATTCTGCAGGCAAAAGTAACATCCAAAAAAGGAACAACGGAGGCGGGAATAAAGAAACTAAAGGAAAACAAAATGTCAGGCACAATAAAAAAATGTATCAGTGCCGCATACAAGCGCGCAAAAGAATTGTCTAAACTTTAAAAAAATGGAAGAAATCAAAAAAAACTCAAGAAACAAACTCAAGTTAGAGAAAAGAAACGAAGTATTAAAATCTCTAAGTAAAAATTTACAGAAACACAAAGAAGAAATCCTTGAAGCGAACCAGAAGGACCTTGCTAAAATGGATGATAAAAGCCCACTTTACGACCGTCTATTACTCAATAAAGAACGGATTGATGGGATTTGCGAAGATATAGAAAACGTTATGGGGCTTCCCGATCCAACAGGGAAAATCCTGGAAGAAAGGACTGTAGACGCAGGACTGGATTTGAAGAAGATAACGGTTCCTCTCGGGGTAGTAGGGGTGATTTACGAAGCTAGACCAAACGTAACTGTCGACGTCTTCACTCTTTGCTTCAAAGCAGGGAACGCGACAATCCTCAAAGGAGGTAGTGATGCAGAAGAATCCAACAAAGCTATCACTAAAATAATCAAAGAATCGCTCCGTGAAAACGATGTTAGTGAAAACTGGGTACACTTAATGCCAGTCGCACGAGAATACGTGAAGGTTATGCTAGAAGCAGAGAAATACATAGACCTGATCATCCCCCGAGGTAGTCAAGGGCTCATCAGGTTTGTCAAAGAGAATTCACTGGTTCCAATAATAGAAACAGGCGCAGGGATAGTTCACACCTATATAGATGAAGATTACAATCTAAACTGGGCTCAAAAAATCGTTTTTAACGCAAAAACACAGCGCCCAAGTGTCTGTAATGCATTAGATTGCCTAGTAATCCACGAGAAAGTCCTAAAAGATCTACCTGAAATCACCGAAAAACTCGCTGAAAAAGAAGTTTCAATATACTCAGATCAAGCTTCACACAAAGCTCTCGATGGAAAATATCCAGAAACTCTTCTCAAGAAGGCAAAGGAAGAGCATTTTGGGAAAGAATTCCTATCTCTACAGATGTCCATCAAAACAGTAAAGAGCCTAGAGGAAGCTATAGACCATATAAACACATATAGTTCTCGGCACTCGGAAGCAATGATCTCCAACAACAAAGAAAACCAAGAGAAATTCATCGAGAACGTAGATGCGTCAACAGTTTACACAAACGCTTCAACACGCTTCACTGATGGTGCTATTTTCGGCCTTGGAGCAGAAATAGGCATCTCCACGCAAAAACTTCACGCAAGAGGCCCATTCGCATTAGAGGCGCTCACTACATACAAATGGATTCTCCACGGAGAAGGGGAGTGTAGAGAGTAATTCTTGTAATTTTCATGGTGCCCAGGGAGAGACTCGAACTCTCATGGGTGTAACCCCACTGGTTCCTAAGACCAGCGCGTCTACCAGTTCCGCCACCTGGGCAGGCATCACATACAATTATAAAAGATCGAGCGGAAATTTACCAGAAAACCACCTAAACAGTCAAACATAAATAAAAAACAAAAAAAAGATTTGACAAGCTTTGTCAAAAGTAATAGACTATTGTTCCTCGTTCTGGAAGTGTCACAGAATAATATTTTTGCAATTAGTTCAAATTTATTGCTTGACAGCATATCCATTTATAAATATCCTGATACAGCCCTACATAAATAATCTTAAAAAACCATGTCTACAAGCACAAAAATAAACCTTAAAGAGATTTTAGAAGAGATATTTTTGGTCCTGACAAGTAAGGAGAAAGATGTGATTGTGAAGCGTTTTAGCTTGGATAGTAAGCCAAAGCAGACCCTGGAGAAGATAGGTCAGCATTTTTCTGTCACACGTGAACGTATCCGACAAATTGAAAAGATTGCACTCGGGAAGTTGAGACGAACTGTAAAAAACACTCGCCTGAACACAATCAACGAGCTTTCAACAGAGATACTGAAAGAGAGTGGAGGAGCTATGATAGAAACAAAGCTAGTAGCTGAAATCTTAAACAGGATTGTTTCAGGACAAGACATGGATAAGCATATTATTAAATTGGCACTAAACATAAATATCGATCTAGAGAAGATTGAAAAAAGTCACGCATTACACCCATTCTGGAAATTCAAAGAAGTCCCATTAAAAGATATCGAGAAAATTCTATCTCAAGGAATTAAACATTTGAAAAAAGCCAAGGACGTGACGGAGGACCAGAAGCTAGCGGCGGCTATCAAACAAGAACTAAAAGGGAAAGTCGACGCAGCAGACGTACTAATTATCTCAGTTCTAGAAATAGATAAGAAAATAAAGAAAGTACCGGAAGGATTCGGACTTATGGAATGGAGACACATCAACCCTCGTTCAATCCGTGATAAGGCTTATATAGTCCTAAAGAAAGGTGAAAAACCTCTTCATTTTGTAGAGATAGCTAACAAGATCACAGAATCTGGCTTCGATAAGAAAGTTGTTACAACCCAAGCGGTTCACAATGAATTGATCAGATACGACCAATTCGTACTTGTTGGACGTGGTCTTTACGCCCTCAAGGAATGGGGTTATAGCGAAGGAACAGTTGCAGACGTCATCGAAGGACTACTAAAGAAGAAAAGCCCAATGACAAAGCAAGAAATCATAGAAGGAGTTCTAAAGCAAAGACAAGTGAAGAAAGGAACGATCTCGTTGAACCTTCAGAAAAACACCCAATTCGTACGTGTAGGACGTGCAGTTTATAAGCTGGATAAATAATGGACGACTGCATCTTTTGCAAAATCGTTAACAAAGAAATCCCTACAGATATCCTCTATGAAGATGATACCTGTATGATTTTTCCAGATATTAATCCCTCTGCAAACACTCATCTCTTAATAATCCCCAAAAAACACATCGCAACGATTGCCGAACTCGAACCGATAGATGAAAACGTAATAGGGCACATGGTGGGCAAGGCAAGAGACCTGGCAAAAGAAAAAGGAATTGATGGGTACAAGCTTCTATTTAGAGTTGGAAAGGGTGGGGGACAGGAAGTTTTTCACATCCACCTCCATTTGATGTCGGATCAATAAACATTAAGACTGAAATTCAAAGACCTGGCAGACGTAGTTAAAGACCCCATCGAAATTATATCGACACCGGTTTTTGCATATTCAAGAAGATTTGATTCATCGACTCCACCAGAAGCTTCAAAAAGGATTTTATCGTAATATCCTTTTTCCTTGAGTTTCCCCAAGGCAACCTCTATGTCCGCCGGAGTCATATTGTCAAACATCACACACGCTGGAACTTCCAGTCCTTTATGGGAAACAAAAGACGCCAAAGTTTCGGCGGCCTTCATGGCATCCTCAATATTTTCAACCTCAACTTCTATAAAACGAGCTTCAAGAGCCTTTTCGGAAGCATTTTTAATGGCTGTAGAAACAGATCCTCCAAGAACGGCCAAGTGATTGTCTTTTATCAAAATAGCATCACTTAGGTTCAATCTATGCGTTCCTCCACCCCCCACGGTCACCGCTTTTTTATCCAAAAGACCCCAAAGAGTTTTCCTCGTTGGCACAAGTAAAGTATCCAACCCAGCGTCCATAATTTTCTTTACAAGTCTTTCAGTATGAGTAGCAACGCCGCTCATTCTCATTAGTAAATTTAAAGCAATCCTTTCAACTGCCAAAATATCCTTCACTGCGCCTGTGATCTCAATGACCTTGTCTCCTTTCACAACGCTATCTCCATCCTTTTTAAAAAATTCAACTTTAAAATTCCCAAGTCTAGGTTTGAATCTCGGGTCACTTTCCACCAAAAAATATTTTAGCTCATCAATTCCAGCAACAACTCCATCTTCTCGGGCCTCGATCGCCCCTATTTTCTCCACAGAACCATCCGTCACAACTGAGTCGGTTGTCACATCCCCGTTGGGAAAAAGATCCTTTTCAAGCTCCAAAAAAGTATACCTAAAAACCCATTGTTTATAATCTCCCTTAGTAACACGTAGAAAATCCTTCGCGTTATGAGTTAAGTTTTTCAAAGCATTTCTATCCATATTTTTACTTACATAACTTCATGAACAAACCTTAACCACAAAGTCTTAACAGCATCAGCAGTTGCTTTTGCTAGAGCAATAAGAAGAGCTTTTAGCTCACGAATTTTTTTGACAATGTTGTTCAACTCAAAAGCATTCACGGCACCAGGCTTTCTCACGATTTTGCCAGCACGTTTATTCAAGTACTTAATTTCCTTTTCGATTTCTTTTGTGACTTGAGTAATCATAGTGCTTTGAGAAGGGGCTGTTTTTAACAGTTGAGACTTAATCTGCGCCGCAGTCATCTGTTTCTGTTGACCCTTTTTCCTTCTGCCTTTCCGTCCAAAAAGCCCACTGCCTTTTTGCTCACTTTGTTCTCTTATAATTTCTGAAACCTCACCAGCAATCTCAGCAGATTCTCCCAACTCCACATATTCCGCAGTCTTCGAAGCAGTAGACTCAAAAGGCTGCTTTGGCAGATTAGGGGTCTCGACTCTCTTCCCTTGCCTCTGAGGAGACTCAGGGGTCGGAGGGGATTGTCGTTCCGCTGATTTTCCTGAAGTATTATCCATAGTTTTTATCATCCTAATTATAAATGAATTGTCGACCAGTGTCAATCAGGCCTACACCATTAATTAGAAGAAAAACATATTCCAAATTATCTAATAATAATATAAACTTTCAACCATGAAAAAAGAAATCCCAAAAGCATACGAAGCAAAAAAATACGAAGATAAAATCTACCAGGAATGGGAGGAGTCAGGGCTGTTCTCGCCAAAGATAGAAAAAGGAAAAAAGCCTTTCGTAATTTCCATGCCACCTCCAAACGCAACAGGTCAATTACACCTCGGACACGCAATGATGTTGGCAGTTGAGGATATAATGATCAGATACCACAGAATGCTCGGGATTCCATCCCTATGGCTTCCAGGAACCGACCATGCCGCAATAGCAACCCAAAACAAAGTCGAACAGTTAATCGCAAAGAAAGGGCAAACACGTCACGACCTTGGTCGTGAGAAATTCCTCAAAGAGGTGAGAGAATTCGTAAAAAACTCACAAGGAACAATAAGGAATCAAATTCGCAAAATGGGGAGCTCATGTGACTGGACACGCGAACGGTATACGCTGGACGCGGGCCTTTCCAGCGTAGTCACACAGGTTTTCGAAATGATGTACAAAGATGGCCTGATATACAGAGGTGACCGGATAGTTAATTGGTGCCCACGATGCAGCTCAACACTCTCAGACGACGAAGTGGAATACAAAGAAGAAATGGGAAAATTATATTGGATTAAATATGGCCCTTTTTCACTGGCAACAACTAGGCCAGAAACAAAACTAGGAGACACAGCTGTAGCGGTCCACCCAAAAGACAAGAGATACAAGGACATGATCGGTAAAAAATATATGATTCCAGGCGTTCTAGGGGAGTTTGAAGTAATTGTTGTCGCTGATGAAGCTGTGGATCCAGGATTCGGCTCAGGGGCAGTAAAGGTGACCCCTGCCCATAGCTTTGCAGATTTTGAAATAGCTCAAAGACACGGTATCCCGACAAAAAAAGTCATCGACGAAGACGGGAAAATGATGGACAACTGTGGCAAGTATCACGGGATGACAACCGAAGAGTGCCGAAAAGAAATTCTAAATGATATGGACAAGATGGGATTACTTGAGAAAGTAGAAGATTACCCTCACAAACTTTCAGTTTGCTACAGATGCGAGACTGCCATAGAACCTCTGACCTCGAAACAATGGTTTGTAGATGTTAACAAAAAAGTCAAACGCCTCAACAACAAATCACTCAAAGAAAAATCACTGGAAGTAGTCCGTGATGGTTCAATCAAAATTATCCCATCAAGATTCGACAAAACATATTTTCACTGGATGGAGAATCTAAGAGACTGGTGTATTTCAAGGCAAATCTGGTGGGGTCACAGAATCCCCGTTTGGTACTGCAAGGAATGCGGAGAAATTCACGTTGGGAACGACAAACCGTCGAAATGCTCCAAATGTCCATCAAAGGAATTTAAACAAGATCCGGACACATTGGATACATGGTTTTCATCAGGTCTTTGGACTTTCTCTACTCTTGGCTGGCCAGACCACGAAGATGCTAAATACTTTCATCCGACAAGCGTTCTCGAGACAGGTTATGACATACTGTTTTTCTGGGTAGCAAGAATGATCCTCATGACAACATACGTGACCGGCCAGGTCCCATTTAAAAACGTATATCTTCATGGGCTTATCCGTGACAAAAATGGAGAGAAAATGAGTAAGTCAAAACCAGAAACATGTATCGACCCATTAGAGGTGATAGCCAAATACGGAACGGACGCAGTTAGACTCAGTTTAGTAATAGGAGGCACTCCGGGAAATGACGTAAGAATGTACGAAGAAAAGATTGCCGGCTATAGAAATTTTATAAACAAAATTTGGAATTCATCAAGATTCGTACTTATGAATATTGGGGAAGAGGCTCAAGAAGAATTCAAACCGGAAATGATAAAATCATTAGCAGACAAATGGATAGTCTCAAAACTCAACCACCTGATCAAGGAAACAAAAATAGACATAGAGAAATATCGCTTTTCAGATGCCGGAACAAAAATCTATGATTTCTTCTGGTCTGAATTTTGTGATTGGTATTTGGAAATTTCAAAAGGAGAACTAAAAAACACCAACACGTTGAGATACGTTCTTGAAAACGTACTCAAGCTTCTACATCCATTTATCCCATATGTAACTGAAGTTATATGGAAAGAGCTTGGTAAAAAAACTATGTTAATGGGAGAGGAATACCCGGAATGTAACAAGAAATTAATATTCAAAACAGAAGAAGAGTCTATGAGTAGAGTGTTAGAAATAGTTTCTGCCATAAGAAAAGCTAGGGCAGAACATAAAGTAGAACCCGCAAAAATGATATCAGCAGAAATACACTCTAAGTTTGCGGAAGACATCGAATCACAAAGAGAACCGATCATGAGACTTGCTCGCTTGGATGAGTTAAGAGTCACAAAAACAGGCAAAAAACTGCAATCCGCAAAAGCATTATTCTTGCCACATGCAGAAATATACCTACCAATCGCGGAGATGGTTGATGCAAAGAAAGAAAAAGAAAGACTCAAGAAAGAAATTGCATCTCTCGAATCATACGTCAAAACACTAAAATCTAAACTCTCCAACAAAGGCTTCGTCAATAACGCCCCCCAAGAGCTTATAGACAAAGAAAAGATCAAGCTCGAAGAAGCTCTGGCGAACCTCAAGAAGCTCTATTAAAACCTTCGATTTTGAGGTATAATAATACGATGGATGAAGCTTATTTTCACCAACTTCGTAGAAATATCGAAACCCTCGTCGCAGAGGGAAAGTTGACCGAAGCTTTCAATCAATGTAATGAAGTTTTGCAGAAACATCCGGACCAAGAAGTTTTCGTCGATTTCAAGAAAACAGTAGCAAAGAAAATGCTCGAAAAAAACAAAGAGAAAGTAAAAGAAGGACTAAAAGAAGTAAAAACACTAAGAAAAAATGACCGCACGGAAGAAGCCCTAAGGAAAATTAAATCACTCCTAGAACTATCCCCAAACAACGAAAAATTAAAAAGACTTTACCTTAAAGTACAAAAAAAATACAAAAGAAAACTCGAAGAAACTGAAGGTAAATTCCTGGAGCAAAAGAAAAAAACATTCCAAGATCTCGTGAAAAAGGATCAAATCCCTCAACTATTAAAAGAACTGGATACTACGGAATCGGAATACCTAGGTGATAAAAACATAATGACGCTTGTTCAAAGTACAAGAGAAGCAGTAATACAAGCCGCTATAGCCAAAAAGAAAGAGCTTTTGAATTCAACGAAATTCGACGACATAAGAAACTTCATACAAGATCTAAAAAACATTAATAAAAAATCCCCAATAATCAAGAAGCTCGAAGACGGGATTAAAAGGAAGCAAATGGGTGAGAACATATGGAATATGGAAGAATTTATATACACAGGGGAACACAACCTCGAAACCTTAATGAAATTAGGGAAGTATGAAGAAGCATTAGTGGTTTCAAAAGAGCTTCTTAAAACAGATCCAGAAAACAAAGAAGTTAAAAAAATATACAAAAAGGCCAGAAGAAAAGCATTTTTCCAGAACAGGAAAGAAACGATAAAAAACATCAAAGAAAAACTTCCTTCTCTGAAAGCAGAATACCAAAAGAACAAGGAAAACTTCGTCAGTATCTAATCGAAACTACTTCACAAGTTTATACCTCTTTCGTCCTACTCTTTCAAAGTTAGGATTATTCTTGAGCGCAAGGACGATAGTGATTTCTTTAACCTGTCTTTTTTTCAAAACCTGTTTAATAATATCATCTTGTCCGAGCTCATTTTTTTCTTTCAAAATCTTCTCTATCACATCAGCGACAGTTCCTTTTTCATATCCCCATTCAGCAAGAGCATAAATCCCTCGACCAATAAGAATGAATTGAGGGTGCCTTATAAGTTCATTATGAACAGCCTGGATATTAACCTTCTTATTATCAAAATCCTTTTCGGAAATCTTGCTAGCAATATCAACGAAATGCATAGACTCCTTGCCAGTTCTCAAAATAAACATAATCTTGTCTCTCAAAGTTCTCGGATGTATGTGACGCCATTCATAAAGACCAACTTGGTCAGCATCTAAAACCTTTACTCTTTTATCGATCTCCATCAAAGATTTAAAAAGACTGCTTGAAAAATTAAAGTCTTTCAAGATTTTGTCCAAATCCCTCTCAAGTTTATTAATAGGTTTAACATCCCCATATTTACGCAACTGATTAACAACCTTATGTGCAGTGTTCTTTAAAGAGTAGTCAGTCACAGACTTTTGTTTGATGTAAGGGTAGAACACTATTGTGTTACCAATACATCCAAGGTCATCGTGCAAGAACAGAGCCAATCGGATAGAATTTACATCTACATTAACATCAGCATTTTGCAAAACCGACACAACCTTAGAAATCAAAATATCCTCACGGATAACACCTCCAGATTCTTCAATATAAGTAGACGTAAATTCGTGAAGATGAGTAAGAGCAGTATTAAATACATTACGACGCATCTTGGCCAAAGCATTTTTTTCAATCTGCCTAATTCGTTCGCGAGTCACCGAAAACTCTTTTCCAATTTCTTCCAAAGTATGCCTTCGCGTTCCATCCAAATTGAAACGTTTAACGACAACTGTCTTTTCTTTCTCGGAAAGAAGCAGTAGTAGATTCTTAACGATAGCATCAAGATCAAGCAGTGTAGAAGCGAGATCGGAAGGTTGGGAAGTGGAAGTAGGGGCGATTGTTGTGTCCATAGGAATTGAGGGTAAGAGGGTTGATGAGGGGTGGTCCAAAACGAATTATAAAAACTCTTTGCGTGTTTGGCAAAAAAAACGTCTTGTTCGAGTTTACAAAATAGTTGCTTGTTTTAAAGCTCTCGATTTATTCGAGGATATATCCGGCGCAATGAACAGTCTTAATAGGGTCGAAATCTAACCTGTTCTTCAATTTCCTGCGAAGATGACTCATGTGAACATCAATGGTGTGAGTAGAGCCCAGTAAATTTTTGCCCCACACGAATTCAAGAAGATCTATTTTGGAAACAATTCGCCCTTTGTGAGTAAACAAAAACTTCAATATGAAAAATTCTTTGTTTTTCAATTCAACAAAACTCCCGTCCACTAAGCAAAGTCGCCGCTGGGCGGCATCCAGTTTGACAATGACATCTCTAAGTTCAAGTTTCTGGACATACCCCAAATCATTGGAAGTAACACTTTGATACATCCCCGCAATATTGCGAAAAGCAAAAGGAGGAGAAAAAATAGGCGAGCCCACGCACTCTTTCAGGGAATTCAAAATCCCTACATCACTGGTATCAGCAAGAATGAAGATTCGTTTACCGGGAGCAATATTTTTGAGGTGAGTACAGAAGTTAACGTGTTGCTCAGTAGGTTTCTTTAAATAAACAAAAAAGCCGTCGTGATATATAAACTCATAATGATCAACTATGGAAAAATCAATTCTATACACAAGGGTTTTCAAATTGACGGTATCTAATCCTCTCTGGATACTTTGCGCCGCAGTATAGTCAGACGTCACAACAGCTGAAATCATAAGTAATTATTTCAAAACGACAAATTAGGCGTCAATTCTCAACTTAAAATAAAAATCCCGCAATAACACGAGATCAACAACTCCACTAAACACCTGTAAAACCATGCCAAAAAACTGTTGTTGAATTAACTACAACAGGCATATACACTATGCAATGTAAATTTATAACATTACCCATCCAACTATGGCAGATGATCAAAAGAAACAATATATGGTGAAAATTTCGGAAGAAATAGAAAACGGCAAATTCGTAAATGCGATTTCTGTTCATTTCAACGGAAACGAATGTACGTTAGACATGGGATACACGCTCCCGAACGTAGAGAAGCCTACAATCAAAATTGTGAGCCGACTCAACATGACTCACAAAACAGCAGAGTCACTGTTAAAGGTCCTGTCTAACGCACTTTTAGACTTTAAAAATAAGAACAACCCAGATGAAAGCAGTCCTGCAAAGAGTGAGTAAAGCCTCTTGTGAAGTAGAAGAAAAAATCACAGGGCAAATAAAAGATGGCCTCCTCATACTATTAGGCATAACTCACGATGATACACAGGAAGACATAAAATACTTAGTTGAAAAAATAATCAACATGAGGATTTTTAGAGAAGAAGACCGACATTTTGAAAAATCACTCCTAGATACGAAGGGGAAAGCATTGGTTATTTCTCAATTCACATTGTTTGCGGACATAAGTAAAGGCCGGAGACCAAGCTTTACAAACGCGGCAAAACCAGAAAAAGCGGAAGAGTTATACAAAAAATTTATAGAGGAATTAAAGACAAACAATATCCAGACAGAAGAAGGTGTGTTTGGGGGAATGATGGAGATTGAGCTTTTAAATTCCGGCCCAGTCACTATAATAATCGACAGCAAAGCAAAAAAATAATTAAACTCATACATTATGAAGAATCCAGACTTAATGGAAAAAGTAGTAGCCCTATGCAAAAGGCGCGGTTTCATATATCCCGGATCAGAAATCTACGGAGGACTGGCGAACACCTGGGATTACGCTCCATACGGAGTTCTTCTAAAGAAAAACATCAAAGACTCATGGTGGCGCACGTTTGTGACCAGTAGAGAAGATATGGTCGGGTTGGATTCTTCCATTCTCCTCAATCCAACTGTGTGGGAAGCATCAGGGCACTTAACCTCTTTCAGTGACCCATTGATGGATTGTAAAAAATGTAAAGAAAGAGCCAGAGGAGACAAATTAATAGAAGACAAGCTAGGAGTGGAAGCAGCCGCAGGGAAATCTCTAAAGGAAATAGGTAAAATCATAAAAGAAGAAAAAATAAAATGCCCCAAATGCGGAGCATGCGACTTCACGGAAGCAAGAGAGTTCAATTTGATGTTCAAAACGCATCAAGGAGTAGTAGAAGGAGAAAGCTTGCCGGTATACCTGCGTCCCGAAACTGCCCAAGGAATATTTATCAACTTCAAAAATGTCACTCAGACATGCAGGCAACGTATACCTTTCGGAATGGCCCAAATAGGAAAAGCATTCCGAAACGAAATCACCCCTGGGAATTTCACATATAGAACCCGTGAATTTGAACAAATGGAAATAGAATACTTCATAAAACCCGGAGACAAAAAAGAGGCCAAAAAAGTTTTTGAAGAATGGAAAAAGGAAGCCATGGATTGGTTCGTCTCATTAGGGATTAAAAAGGAAGACCTGCGATTCAGGGAGCACGAAAAAGACGAACTATCGCATTACTCGAACATGACAATCGACGTAGAGTACAAATTCCCATTTGGATGGGGAGAGCTCATGGGGCTTGCGGATAGAGGTCAGTTCGACCTGACTCAGCACGAGAAATTCTCAAAACAAGACCTAACATACCAAGACCCACAAACAAATGAAAAGTACCTTCCAGCAGTTATAGAGCCTTCATTTGGTGTTGAAAGAACAATTTTGACAGTCCTTCTCGACGCATACGACGAAGATGAAATTGGCGGGGAAAATCGCGTCGTAATGAGGTTCCACCCTCGCATCGCACCCGTCACAGTGGCTATTCTCCCATTAATGAAGAAGCCAGAACTCCAAGAGGTCGCAAAAAAAATATTCGGCGAATTAAAAGAAAAATTTACTGTCGATTACGACGAATCAGGAGCAATAGGTAAACGCTACCGACGTCAGGACGAGATAGGAACACCTTTTGCTATAACTGTTGACTATGAATCTCTCGAAGATAACGCTGTAACACTTAGAGACAGGGATAGTACTAATCAAGAAAGGATAAAAATTACGGAGCTAATTTCCGTATTAGAAGAAAAACTTAAGTAAAAACCCTAGCCAAAGGGCCCACTCCTGTTTCAGCATTGATAAAAAGGCTTTTTTCTGGTAGAATATAGAGATAAAAGTAACAAAAATAGATAGAAAAATATGATCAGTTTACTGAAAAACCTAGGAAATTTCGTGGTTGACCATCCTGTATGGTTTGTTTTGATCATTTTAGGGTTGGTTTTTGCATGTTGGGCAGGACTGAGGTCTATCAGGAGAATACACGCGATAAGATCAGTCAAAAACAGGCTGTTTATGAGGGTAACCATGCCACGCGAAGATTCTCATAAAGATAAGGAAAAGGAAGTAGAGAAAGACTTTAGGGAAAAGATAGCCGTTATGTCCCAGTTCTATAGGAACTTAGAGGAAACAAGAGAAATGAATTTATGGAACATCATCAGGACCAGGATTTTGAAGGACAACGTATTCTCATTTGAATTAGTAGCAGAAAACAAACAAGTTAACTTCTATGTATCAGCTCCAAAATACTACGCGGATATAGTGGAAAAACAAATAACTTCATATTACTCAGATGCAGAAGTTCTCCCCGTAGAAGAATACAAACACAAAACAGAAGGGAATAAAATGAAAGCGTATTACGCTTATCTAGAAAAACCGTATTGGTTCCCGATCAAAACTTTCAAAAAAATTGAAAACGATCCACTCAACGACCTTACGAACCTCTTCTCTAACATGAAAGCTGATGAAACAGCAGTCTATCAAATAGTTATAAGACCAAAAGACCACAAATGGCAAAAACAAGCAGAAAAACAAGGATCAGCATATTTTCAAGGATCGAAAGCGAGCAAAATAGCAGGGATCCCAGTGATAGGAAAATTATACGCATTTATGACAGGGATAATTTTTGGATATGAAAGGTACAAGAAGAACGCTCCCAAGAAAGACTTCGAAAGTGGATACGTAAGAATGCTACAAACAAAAGAAGAAGTGGCCAAAAGCATAGGTGAAAAATCTCAGCAAGCAGGATTCGACACCGTGATAAGGATTCTCGCGACCGCAAAAGAGGAGACAAGAGCAGAAGAAATATGTAACAACATGATTGTAGGTCTAAACTTGTTTAAAGATCCATCTATGAACTTTTTCCAAACAAGACGTATGTTGTTCATCGATAGCTGGAATGATAAATTGATAGAATTTGGATTCAGAAAAAGGCTACTCATGAAGGGATGGCTTTTCCTCAACGAGAGAGAGTCAATTCTAGCAGAAGACGAATTAGCAAGTTTATTCCACTTCCCCAATACTAAATACAACAAAAGCCCAACCATAAGATGGCTCTCATACAAGATTCTTCCAGCACCAAGTAATGCACCTTCAGAAGGTATTTTGCTCGGGAAAAACACATACAGAGGAAAGAGTACAGACATCCATTTTCTGGATAAAGACAGGACCAGACACCACTACATCATCGGAAAATCGGGTACTGGTAAGTCGAACTTTATATCGTTCATGGCAAGGCAGGACATAAAAGATGGGAAAGGTCTCTGCGTAATAGATCCTCATGGAGACTTAATCGAAGATATATTACAGTATATCCCGAAAGAAAGAGCCAAAGATGTGATAATTTTTGATCCGGCAGATGCCGAGAGACCGATGGGACTGAATATTCTTGAGGCAGGAACTCCAGCCGAAATGGACCTCGCGTCCAGCCAGGCTACAGAAATATTTATCAAGCTTTTCGGTGACGAAATTTTCGGACCACGAATACAACATTATTTCCGGAACGGATGTTTAACCCTTATGGAAGATAAAGAAGAAGGAGCAACACTTATCGACGTCCCAAGAATCTTCGTAGACGAAGAATTCATGAAATACAAAGTTAAAAAAGTCACAAACCCAGTAGTTAAATCATTCTGGAAACACGAATATGCAAACACAGGTGCTAGAGAAAGGGAAGAAATGATCCCATATTTCAGTTCAAAATTCGGCCCATTCATTACGAACACGATAATGCGTAACACGATTGGCCAAACAAAATCAGCGTTCAATTTCCGAGACATAATGGACTCAGGGAAAATTCTACTCGTCAGACTTTCAAAAGGTAAGATCGGAGACCTAAATACACAGCTTCTCGGGCTTGTAATGGTTGCTAGAATCCAGATGGCGGCAATGAGTCGTGCAGACATGCCAGAGAGTGAAAGACGCGATTTTTATCTTTACGTGGATGAGTTCCAGAACTTCGCAACAGATAGTTTTTGCTCAATCCTATCAGAGGCAAGGAAATATCATCTTTGTCTTGTTATGGCGCACCAATACATCAATCAGCTCGTCACGTCAAAATACGGAGTAACCACAACACAGATCAGAGATGCAGTATTTGGTAACGTGGGATCGCTAAGCGCATTCAAGGTGGGTGCAGATGACGCTGAGTACCTTGCAAAAGAAATGGCTCCTGTGGTCACAGAGCAAGACGTGATAGGAATAGCAAACTACAAACAATACATAAAGCTAAACATAAACAGCGCAACATCAAGACCATTCTCAATGGACACAATCTACGACACAACCGGAGCAAGTAAGAAGTCAGCAAAAATAGTCAAAGAATATTCACGCATGAAACATGGTCGAAAGAAAGAGTTTGTAGATCAAGAAATTTCAGCAAGAATAGGCATAAAACTTGGGGACGAACCAGTAGACGTTTCCAACCTTCCAAGTCTTCCAGGGCAAGCTCAAGCAGGCAACCCAATGGCAAAAATCCTAGAACAGGCAAAAGCCGAAGCGGCTCAAGGAAGTGATGCAAAAGCAAAGAAGAAGGCAAAGAAGAAATAGTCACCACCAAACCTTCTTCAGCTTAAGAAAATAGCCGGCAATATTCGATATAAAAGACAAAAGGGGAGAGGCTATCAAGATAACAATAACCGCCTCCCAGGATAATTCAACAGCAATAGAAACAAATACCAAGGCCCCCAGGGCGTAGTCTATTTGATCAAAAATAGGCCAGCTTTTCCCGGCCTTGATATTCCTTCTACGTTTAAAAAAGCTTTTTACAGAATCTCCCACAAGAGCGCCAAATCCTAGCAAGAAACCTATTAAAACAGCGCTATAGAAAGAATATTCATTCCAGTTAAACAAGTAAAATTGAGCAACAGACGTCAAAACTCCGAACAAAGTACCGAACAAAAACCCTTTAACAGTCTTGTGATTACCAAAAATCCTCTTCCCATCAGCCATTCTCCCTAGGTCAACAGGCGCATCCAGGATCCGCCCCATTTTGACCCGCGAAAAAAACACAGGCGTCGCATTCGCGATATACGCCGGAAGCATAAAATAAAGTGCTTGAAGAATGAGAGTTAACATGCCAGAATTCTATCAATGAAGGAGGAAAAACTCAAAGCTATTTTGGTAGACATAGTGCCTCACGGGACTGACTTGAAAATAGCGAAATTGAATTTGAATGAACTGGTGAACCTGGTGGATACTCTCGGAGGCATAACTGTTAAAAAGATTATCCAAAAACGTGGCCGTCCGTCAGCTAAGACTTTTTTGGGAACGGGAAAAGCTCAAGAAGTTGCAGAGTTAGCCAAGGACATCAAGGCAAACGTCATCATATTCAATAACGTTCTAAAGCCCAATCAAGTCCTACACTTAACGGCAATCTTTAAAATTAAAATATGGGACAGGGTAGACCTGATCCTTAAAATTTTTGAGAAACACGCAAAGACAAAAGAAGCAAAACTCCAAATAGAATTGGCTAGCCTTCATCACGAATTCCCAAAATTATATGGGAAAGGGATTTCGTTCTCTCAGCAATCAGGCGGAGGGGCCGGCGTAACAGGAGTTAGAGGACCTGGGGAAAAATACCTCGAACAAAAGAAACGCCACCTCCGTAAACAAATAAAAGTTCTAGAAGACCAACTCAAAAGAATAAAAAAACAAAGAAAAAACCAACGCGACATTCGAAAAAGAAAAAATCTTAAAACAATGGCACTCGTCGGTTACACAAATAGCGGCAAATCAACCCTTCTAAAAGCACTAACAGGCAAAGAAAATGTCTATATAGCTGATCAGCTTTTTGCAACCCTGGACACAAAAATAGGGGATATGTACCTGGAAGGTCACGGAAAGGTTTTAATTGCTGATACAATAGGATTCATGCGAGACCTCCCTCCTTTCCTAATAAAATCATTCCTCGCAACTTTGGAAGAAGTCAAAGAAGCAGACTTAATCATTCACGTTATTGATGTTTCAGATCCAGAAGTAATCGAGAAAATCAGAGTCGTGGAGGAGATCCTGAAAGGACTCAATTGCGAGAACAAGAAAAAGATCAACGTTTTAAACAAAGCCGATCGAATAGGGGATATAGACACAGAAAATCTCCCCCAAGACACAGTTCTGATCTCAGCATTAAAGAAAGAAGGGCTCAAAGACCTGGTCAAGATTTTGACTTGAAATACCTCCTAATAAAAACCAAGAACGCTATAAATGGTAGCAGGAGGCGGATTTGAACCGCCGACCTCAGGCTTATGAGTCCTGCGCTCTAACCAACTGAGCTATCCTGCCACGTTAAACAACAAAGATTTTAACAGAAACCAATCCCAAATCAAGCTGGAAAATAATCATTCGCCACACTCTCCTCATACTCAAAAGGACTAATCTCCTCCGGAAAGTACTCTCCGTACTCACCACGCTCACGCATCGCATCTCGCAACCTTCCAACCAACTCGAAATAATCATCCCGAGAATACTTTTTATTCAAAACACAAAACTGGTCATTCTTCACTGAAACACATCCAAATAAATCCTTACCACTCATGCAAAAATCTGTATATTCACAGTCCCTGCACTTACCGCTAATCAGCGAAAATTTCACATTATAATTCTCATCAAACCCAATATGCTCGTAACAGAGCTCAAAATACTCACAGTAATTAATATCGTACGAATCCTTCCCGTCTATGACTTGCGCACAATACGAACAATCCCACAACTTCTTTACATCAAAACACCAATTCGCATTTTTACTATTAACAATAAAATTGCCCGTGCATCCCTCGGATTTTAATATCCGCGATGCTCTATGAGGAAACTTAGCCCGTTCCTGTTCTAGATAATTGCATGCCTTCGCAAGCCCTTCCAATGTATCAAGTCCTAGCTTTTTCTTCGTTTCCACGTACTCATCCTTCGAATATTTCTTGTTTGCAATGCAATATTGTTGCCTTTTCAAGCCAGTACAGGCGATACAGTCATTGCAACCTTGACATTCGTAACACGCCACGCAATCCGTACATCCAGCGCAAGACTGGCAAAAATCACAGTTATACATTTGCTCACAATCAATACACTCATACGCAAGCTCACTCTCACGCACCAAAAAACAATCCACACAATCCTTAGATTCATACGGATTCCCATACATACAATCTTCAACTTGCACACTTCCATAACAAAGATAACAATTCTTCGCAAAATCCACATAATTACAAAAATCACAATTCGTCGCCCTGGAAGTAACAACAGCCAAACTCAACCGAGGCGCACGATCCATCAAAGCCTTCATCTGGGGGAAAAACGGTTCATCAACTCGAACATCCATCCCGTATTCCAATGGGTCCCATTTATCACTCCACCAACAATCAGTGCAATACACAGGATGTACAGCATCCGGCTTGTACGCCGCGATAATATCTTTATCACAAAGATCGCATTTACGCCGATACAAGCTATGTTCGTTACGAAACCGCATCCTCCTCTTCATTCTGCAAAGCGGACACAGCGTAGGGCAGGGGACATCTATTTTTTCATAAAAAACCTGATCCTTATCAGTGATCTCGAAATTTTGCGAACATTTCTTGCAAGGTTTGATCATCAGTAGGAATTATTGCATATCGACACACATAAAAACAATAATTCTTGGTTGCGGGGGGGGGATTCGAACCCCCGACCTCAAGGTTATGAGCCTTGCGAGCTGCCACTGCTCCACCCCGCGACGTTAAAATTGCTTCAAGAAAAAAGCGATAGGATAGTAATAGAGAATTCTGGGAAAGTCAAATCTTTCCAACCTGTTTACCTAAAAAAGAAATCCCACCAGCTCCCAGGGTTAGACCTGGTTTCGAGCCGAATTATATCTTCAGCATCATCACTCAAAACATCATCTACCAATCCGGAAACCCCAGTATCGTAAGACAAACTTTCTGGCGAAATTATAATTACTTCTTCTCCAGCATTGATTAACCCCAAATTCTGCTTAGCAATTTTGTCGATATATTCCTCAGAAGTAAAATAAAGATAGTCCTCAGTCTTCAGTCTATTCTCATCAGCAATCATAGTGTTCTCACGCTCAAACGTATCAATATAACGATCAACCAAATAACTGTTATAAACATTACGCGTCAGCGAATATATCAAATACGCAACCAGCACAAATTCAATTATTATGATAAACTTCGTCAGACCAGTAGTGTGCGTAAAATTTGATCTCATACGACTAGATTTTTACCATAATTTAAGTAAAATAGGAAACAAATGAGCACAATCAAAAAAGCTAAAAAAATCCATTTTATAGGGGTGGGAGGAATAGGTGTCAGCACTTTGGCACAGATATTTAATGAACAAGGTAAAAAGATCACGGGCTCAGACGCGGAAGACAGTGACCACATAAAACAGATGCAAAAAGCGGGAATAAAAATCTCAATCGGCCACACCGCAAAAAATGTGACACCAACTCATAACCTCGTAATTCATTCGTACGCCATCGAACACGACAACCCTGAACTCGAAAAAGCACGCAAGCTAAAGATCCCAACTATGACTTACCCCGAAGCGGTGGGGGAGTTGAGCAAAGATTATTACACAATTTCCATCACAGGAACCCACGGTAAATCCACAACAACAGCGATGATGTCGCTACTTGCGCTCAAGTCCGGCCTCGACCCAACGATAATACTGGGCACGAAACTAAAAGAACTCGGGAACAAAAATTATCGCATCGGCAAAAGCAACCTGCTCTTAGTAGAGGCGTGCGAATTCCGAAACGCATTCCTGAACTACAAAACAAACGTACTCGCAATTCTCAACATAGACAGTGATCACCTCGACTTTTTCAAAACCCAAGGAAATTACATCAAAGCATTCAACAAGGCATGTAAACGCGTCCCCAAAAGCGGCCTCATTATACTCGACGCCGACGATAAATTCTCGGAAGAAATCGAAGAAGGAGCTAAAGCAGAAGTCGTCAAAATAACCAGAAACGCAAAATTAAAAGAAGAACACCATCACCTAAAGCATCACAAACTAAAAATCGGCAAGAAATCACTCACTATAAAGCCAAGAGTTCCGGGTAGCTTCAATGTTCTAAATGCGGCCTTTGCGGCTGTAATAGGCGAACACTTAAAGATCTCTAATAGAAAAATTGAAACAGGCATCGCGGCATTCAAAGGATGCTGGCGCAGGATGGAACTCAAAAAGACAAAACTCAAGGGAACAGATTTCTATGACGACTACGCCCATCTTCCAGCAGAAATAGACGTAACGCTACAAGCAATGCGTGAGACTCATCCCAAGGCTAAAATCCTGGCAGTTTTTCAACCACACCAATTCATTCGTATAAAAAACTACTTGAAGGAATTCGGAATGGCTTTTTCGGGAGCAGATCACGTACTGATCCCCGACATCTTAAGAAACCGCGACACAGAAGAACAAATGGAACTCATCGGTACACAAGAACTCATCGATGAAATAAAGAAATACAAAAAACGCAACGTCTTCCATTCCACAGATATTCCGGACACCGCAAAATGGATAAAGAAGAATCACAAAAAATACGACATCATCATCGCAATGGGGTCAGGGGACGTAAAAAAACTCTACAAATATCTCTAGACCTTCTTCCACACAGTCCCATTCGGCGTATCCTCAATCTCTATGCCTTTTTTGAGTAAATCGTTTCTAATCTTATCAGCTTTATCAAAATCTTTGTCAGCACGAGCTTCCTCACGTTCTTTTATCAAGGCCTCGGCCCCAGGAGCCAGAGGTTCTTCCTCAGCAAAAATCACATCAAATACATCATCAAAAATTTCCAAAAGCTTCAGTACAGGTGCTTTTTTATATTTTGTATCCCAACCAACATATTTGATTAAATCAAAAACTGCACCCAACGCACCAGAGGTATCAAAGTCATTATTCATCGAATCCTCAAACTTCTTCACGAAAGGCTCCAAATCAAAATCCTCAGACTCCCCACTCGACGCCTTTAAATTCCTCACGAAATCATGCACACGCGCAAGCGAAGCCTTGGCCTGATCCAGCAATTCCTCACTGAATTCAATAGGGTTGCCGTAATGTGTCTGCAAAAACATCAGCCGCACAACCTGCCCGTCATAACGCCCGAGAATATCACGCAGAGTAAAGAAATTCCCTAAACTCTTACTCATTTTCTCCTTGTTGATCGTGATGAATCCATTATGCATCCAGTACTGCGCAAACGCACCTTTTCCGAAGACTGATTCGCTCTGAGCAATCTCACATTCGTGATGGGGGAATGTAAGGTCTCCACCACCACCATGTATATCGAACCGCTCGCCCAAGAGCTTCCAAGACATAACACTACATTCTAAGTGCCACCCAGGCCGTCCATCTCCCCAAGGAGAAGACCACTTGGGCTCGCCCTCTTTCGCAAATTTCCAAACAACAAAATCATACGGATTTCGCTTATCAACATTTTCTTTAACACGAGCACCAATTTTTAATTCTTCCAATTTCTGTCCAGACAACTTCCCGTATTCACCGGCCTTGCTTACATCAAAATAAACACCATCTCCCTCTATGACATAAGTCACCCCAGCCTCTTCCATCTTGCCGATAAACTCGATCATCTCATCGATATATTCAGTCGCTCTCGGAGACTCATCAGGGGGCAAAATCCCCAAAGCCGCATAATCTTCTTCATACGTAGGAATTATACGCTCAGCCAATTCAGGAACAGCAACACCTTCCTCGCGAGCACGATTAATCATCTTATCATCGATGTCCGTGTAGTTAGATATAAATTCAACATCATAGCCCTTATGCAACAAGTATCGTCGAATAACGTCAAAACACACAGCACTTCGCCCATGTCCAAGATGCCCGAGATCGTAAACCGTCGGACCACACACATACATAGAAACCTTCTTTACCTTTGGGTCCAGAGGCTTGAACTCTTCTTTCTTCCCTGTAAGTGTATTTTTTAGCTTCAGCATACGAACAAAAGATTACAAAGCAACAATCAAATTTACAAGCAAATAAGTAATTATGTTCACGCCAAACAAAGCGATTAACGGCGACAAATCAATCATCCCAATCTTGTGTGGCAACATGCGCACAATCCTAAAAAAAGGCTCAGTCACATCCCTAATAAAAGCAGATATCTTCCCACTACTTGGCGCCCGCCCCATACTGAACCAAGACAAAATTACTCTTGCAAAAATCAAGTAAGTAATTAAATTCCCAAAAACAGTCACAAAATTAATAGCAAATTCCTTAAAATCCATGACTCGATTTTAGATCAAGTTAGGCCTCAAGTCCAGACTCGCTAGGCTTTGAGCCCCAAGCATAGAAAATTCCTCCTAAAATCGCAGACAAAAATATCCACAAGACTTCAGGGCCAGTGTCACTAACATCACTATCCATTTGCTGTAATTGCTCACCACCAGCAGTTCCAGCCCAAACGTCGGGAGGGAGAATATTAGTATCCACAACAGTTCCAGGGATTGAAGAAACGATATTGCTCATATGAGCACTTGTATTTCCATAGTTATCAACAGCCGCAACAGCAAAGAAGTATTCAGTGTTGTTCTTTAAATCAGGAATATACCAAGTCGTACTTGCATCCCAGGTGTCAACAGCATACTGAAGTTGGTTTGAAGACAAGCCGTAATAAATTCTATAAAACTGAACGGGTCCACCAGAAGTAGGAGGGATCCAGCTCAAGGTAACCTTGTGATCTCCAGGATACGCGACAACTCCGCTTACATCACCAATTAATCCAGTCCCAAGAGCAGCTCCACTTCCAACAGTCAAAACAGCTTCATCACTTACAACAAAATTATTTCCAAGTATATCAACCAAAGTTATTTTCAATGGGAAACTTCCTTGCATCATAGGCGCCTTAACAGTAGAACTGTAATATCCAGCTTCGGAATCCTCCATCTCATAAACTTTCCCGTCAACCTCTAAGGTAGATTGAGCTAGGCCACTTTCTGTAAACACCTTAACTTCAACATCCGCACCAGCAGAGACGCTCACCATAGGACTCATCTCAACCTTATCAATTTTCGGAGCAGTAGTATCTACCATAATGGAAACTGTTGTAGAAGAAGCAGTTATAACTCCTGCATCATTCACTATAGCAACGTATATTTCGTGAGTACCATCATCAAGCAATCCAGTCGTAAACATAAAGTTCCCACTCGTATCAGCTGTAGCAGTGCCAATTTCAGCATTATTATCATAAACCACAAGACTGGTCCCAGGAGTAGCCGTACCCGAAACAACTTGAACATTATTACTATAAGTTCCAGGAACCGGATTTTTTACATTAACTAAGTCACTTATAGATCCCGTATTCGCCGCGACAGTCACAGGTACAGTACCAAATACAGCAACATCTGAATCATCAGTGACCTGTAATGTATATACCCCTGCAGTAGTAAATAACGAAGCTAGTGAAAACTCATGCGACCCTAAATCCTGAGGCACAAACGTGTAATCAGACGGTAAACTAACCACCGCTGGGTCTCCAGAAACAATGCTAAATTGCACAGTTCCTTCATAATCAGTGACTACTTGATTAGATTGATCAAGAGCAGTTACCGCAAAAGTCAAAGAGTCACTAGCAGTAACAGATGAAGGAAAATCTTCAAAAGCCAAATAAGCTACCGGCCCAGAAGAACTTCCAGACGCATGTCCAATAAGAGCTTTTGAATCACCAAATATATCCTCACTAGATGAGAAGTAAACAACTTTTGCTCTCTCAAAAAGAACTTTATTCACAGTTAAATCATAAACAGAATAAGTAGAAACCCCAGAGTCAGCAGAATCCAAGGCGAAATTAACCCTTCCTTGACCATTCGAAACTCCGGTCCCGGCCGAAACTTCATCAGTCCCTCTACTTGGGATAAGTTCAACCATGTGTCCTTCAATAGGGTTTCCGAAGACGTCTTTCAATGAGACCTCTACTTCTCCCTGATCTCGCCCCAAACGAACAACTTGTTCGGTTGGAGTAACACCGGAAGCTATTTCTGAAACCTCACCAGGAAGTACTTCGAAAACACTAACTTGTCCATAATTTGAAGCCCCCTGCATTTTGGCAGAAACTTTATATTCTCCAGCTTGCCTGGTATGGAACTCAAAAAGTTCCAACGTAGCCAAACCATCCAATCCCGCCGAAGCAGGAAGTTCAACCACTCCATGATCAGGTTTCTCTACCTTGAACGTAACTTGAGCTCCGGAACCAACATTCGAGCTCTTGAGAAGGGTAGTATACCCCGCAACAGTGTCAGTCCCATAAACAGCCACACTCCCATTATAGGCTTCAAAATCATAAGCAAATGACATAGAAACAAGAGAACTCCCAAGGAGCAACCCTGTCAACGCACTTACTAGCTTTAATATGGTTCTGTTTTTCATTTTTGTTTTATTTGAATCTAATAATTCTACACCAAAAAAGCCTCTCGATCAATACACCAAGGAATAATACGAGATATTGTCAATATCTATATATTATTGCTAAAAGGGGATTTTTTTGATAGATTTTGGATATGATTAAAAAGATTTTTACAAAAACATTACTGGCAATCTCTGTGCTGCTAGTCCTGTTACCCACATGCGTAGCAGTTGCACAAGAGCATGCGGAAAATAGAGGGCAAACCTATTTGGAAGCAGTTATGACGGCAGATGAAACAGTTGCCGTGAAAAGAAGCACTATCCTTGATGCCTCCCAAAGCTTTCTCTCGGATCCCGAAGCAGAATACACGTATGAATGGGATTTTGGTGACGGGAACAAAAATGAAGGAGTGGAGGTGTTACATGCTTACAAGGACCCGGGAAGGTACACAGTGACCTTGAAAATCTATAATGACAAAGAAGAATCCACTGTGCAGAAAGAATTATTCGTATTCAAGAAACTGATTCTTCTTCTGACAGATTCTGAAGAAGATGCCTCTTTAATAGGAACAATAAAAGAATATGCGGAGAAGCAAGGAGTATTCATAAAAACCATAGATAGCTTCGGAAGTGCCTCAGAATTTATTTCAGAAGAAATCCTTACAAAAAAACTAATAGAATCGACACCTTATATCCAAAAGGCACTTCAAATAGCTATATGGACAGGGGAAAACGCCGGACTAAATGCGATTTCTAGATACATGAAAGAGAAGAAAGAGACTTCGACAGTAAACTTCTATCAAAAATCCATAGTAGTAATAACAAACGACGTATCCGGTTACTCAAACAGAATAAAAAGGCAGTTCAACACGATTAACCCCAAAAGCGTGATTCTTGTGCCAGAAGCAGGAATATATCCTTTAATTGATGGGTTCACATCAACAGACTTTATACAAACACTCGAAAACAAAGGCTACGAACACGAAATTATTACAGAAGCAAGCTACAAGCTACGACCATGGAACTTCATGTCCTACTTCCTAACAATATTGATAAACAAGGGAATCCCGGACAACACAATAGCGCTACTGCTCCTCCTGCCAATTATAGCTACAGTAGTAGCTGTAATGAAACAAGTGGTAGGCCTAACAACTATGGGAATATACACTCCTACAATAATGACTCTATCATTTTTGATAATAGGACTATATTTCGGAGTATTAACGTTGATTATAGTCCTGATAATAGGAGCCGCCGCCAGGCACTGGATGAAGAAGGTAAGGCTATTATTTATCCCCAAAATGGCAATAGTTATGACCCTCGTCGCCATAACATTATTCTTGATATTAATACTCAGTGTATACATGGAACTCTACGATGCGACCTTCTTCTCTCTTGCGATATTCCCAATGATAATACTAAGTACATTGGTCGAAAAATTCGTAAGCATAAAAACAGAAAAAGGACTCACTTCAGCAGTAATCTTGATGGCAGAAACGTTCGTAGTGGCATTGATCGCATACTTTGTAGCAGGTGGAGAAATAGGGCTAGGATTCACAACAATAAAATGGGAATTCTTTAGGAATTTGATATTAAATTATCCAGAACTTATTTTCGTTCTACTTGTTGTAAATATCTTGCTCGGTAGATGGAGCGGCTTAAGACTTCTGGAATTCATAAGATTCAGGGAAATACTAAGACATATTGAAGAATAAAAATTCACTTTTATGATACTCTCAGGCTCACGCGGCATCTTAGGGATCAATGCTAGGAACCTTTTATACATAAAGGCATACAACCCAAAAAAGGCTATCAAGCTTGCCGACAACAAGCTGAAAACCAAGAAATTCCTAGAGGCCAGGGGAGTACCTGTTCCAAAGCTTATAAATTCCATATCCACACGCGAAGATGCTGAAAAATTTGATTTTGACTCCCTCCCCAATTCATTTGTAATAAAGCCCAATTTTGGATTCGGAGGAGAGGGTATTATCCCCATCGCTAATAGGAGGGAAAAATGTTGGATAACAGTCAGTGGCAAGAAAATCGATAAGGAGTTTCTTTTTGACCACATAATCGACATTTTGGACGGACGTTTTTCTATATCAAACATAGCGGACTCAGCATTTTTTGAACAAAGATTAATCTCTCACGAATCAATAAGCCCGTACACATATGAAGGCCTCCCCGACATCCGTATCATCGTATACAACCTCGTTCCAATAATGGCGATGCTCCGCCTTCCCACAAAAGAATCAGGAGGAAAAGGAAACTTGCACCAAGGAGCGGTGGGAGTAGGAATTGACATAGCCACAGGAAAAACGACATACATAGCAAAAAAGAACAAAATAGTGGATGAAATCCCAGATATAGGAAGAATGGATAATTTAAAAATCCCATTTTGGGATGACATTTTACACATAGCATCCAAAGTCCAACTGGTTACAAACCTGGGGTACTTGGCAGTAGATATAGCTTTAGACAAAAGCTCGGGCCCAGTACTTTTAGAAATAAATGCTAGGGCAGGACTAGGTGTGCAAATCGCAAATTTGGCTCCATTAAGGAAAAGACTAGAACGAGTACAAGGAGTTAAAGTGACCTCCCCGGAAAAAGGCGTGCGCATAGCAAAGGATATGTTTGGGAAAACAATAGAAAAAGAAATAAAGAACATATCCGGGAAACAAGTTATTGGAGGGAAAGAAGACGTAGAGCTAATTCTCAAAAAAGGAACAAGTAAGGTGACGGCCCTGGTCGATTCGTCTCAAGAAAGAAGCACCTTGGACGCAAAACTTGCGGAAGAGCTCTCCCTTCTTGATGGGCAGTCATACGATGACGAACAGTCTACCTTAAAATTGAAATTCACATTAAAGAGCAAGAGAATACGGACCATAGTAGACATAGAAAAAATACCAGAAGAAAATAACGTTAAGATGATAATCGGAGCTAGGGACCTACAGGATTTCTTGATAGACCCATCTGCAACAAAAGAAGGAGAATCGTCAAAGAATACTACAAAAAAAGTCTTTAAAAGATCCATTCCCAAAAAGAAGATCAAAAATCATTTCGAAATAGATCAAGAAATAGTAAACGTAGATAACAAGTTGAAACTTCTGTTTCACTTAAGACCAGTCAACTTGGAAGAAGAAAAGAAAAAATTTCTAGAAAACTTCTCGTACAACCCGCAATTCGAATATCCTGAACTGAAATTCAATCCCACTGAATTAAAACAACGCCTAGAAAAAATAGAGGAAACAAATACGCCATTGGGAGAAGTATTCAGAGCAAAAAAAGAAGAGTTAATGAAAAAGATAGAACTTATAGAAAGCATCGATACCGAAAAATTTACGAGGAAATCAGTGGCACTATTTGGAGAACCAGAAGGAGAATTGATCGAAGAATGCGAAAATTTATTATTGGAATCGAAGAAATTCACATCGGCAGAAAAAGAAGATATCAATGAAGAGGGAGCGAAGACAAGATTTGAAAAAGTATTCAAAAAATACAAACTCAATAACTGGAAAGTAAAGATCAAAGATGAGATGGTGACAGACTGCATAGCAGGGAAAAATAACCGATTATTCGTCAGGAAAGGATCGAAATTTTCAGAAGAAAGAATAGAGAAGTTAATAATACACGAGATAGAGACCCATATACTCACGGCAGAAAACGGAAAAACACAACCATACGAAATCTTCAATAGAGGGCTTTCCGACTACTTAATAACCCAGGAAGGCTTAGCAACTTACAACGTCACTAATCAGTCAAATCAAACAATAAAAGACAGCTACAAAGCCCTCGCACTTGTAATAGCTACAAAAATAGCAATGACTGGATCGTTTGTCCAAACCTTCGAAAAGGTCCTCTCTTATGGAATACCAATCGACCACGCATTAAGAGTTGCCCTAAAAGTAAAGAGAGGGCTTTCCGACACAAGCAAACCCGGTGCATTCACAAAAGACATAATCTACTACAAAGGCTACAAAGAGATAGTAGAATTTGTAGAAAACGGAGGTAAGATAAAAGACCTTTATATAGGAAAATTAAATCTGAAAGATCTGGATTTCATCAAGAAAATAGAAGGACTTAATGAGCCGAAATATCTTCCAAAATGGCTTTAATTTCATGTCTTTTCAACAACAATCAAAGTCATATCATCAAGCTGGGATTCATCTCCAACAAAAGCAGATAAATCTTGAGCAATATGGTGTTCCACACCAGAAGCTGAATATTGAGCTCCGTACTCCATTATAGAACTTTTCAACCTTTCCAAGGCATAAAGTTCACCTTCTTTATTTTTCACCTCAGTAATCCCGTCAGTATAAAGGACAACCATATCTCCCTTCCCAAGAGGAATTTCTTTTTCTTGTGCGGACTTTGAAACATCCTCAACCATCCCCAATGCAGTTCCACCGCTAACAATATCCTCAATCTGCCCAGCTTCTTTTCGGTAAACAAGTATATGCTCGTGTCCGGCACCAACATAAGTCATTTTCCCGGCAACTTTATCCCAGCAAAGCATAACCAAGGTCATGTACATAGAAGGTTTTACATATTTCTTAATCCCTTTGTTTGTATGAACAACAATATCAAGAGCCGAACTATAAAGCTCAGAAAAAGATGTAATCATCGAATTCACCATAGCCATCACAAGTCCAGCAGTAACCCCATGTCCAGTAACATCTCCAACATAAATATAAACCTTATCCTTCGATTCAATAAAATCATAACTATCTCCACCAATTTCCGTCGCTGGTCTGTTTTTCGAGACAATACTTATGCCATCAACCTTCGGAGGAGCCTCGGGAAAAATATCTTTCTGCAATTCCGCCGCGACAGCCAACTCATCAAGAATCCGATCCCTGTCTTTTATATCAGAAGCAACTTTGGTGAAACTTTCAGTAACCCTATTGAAAAAGTGGGCCAAAACACCAACTTCATCAACTCTCCTGGTATAAATCTTTTTAAATTTCTTCCCATTCATGAGAAGTTGCATTTGAGTCAAAACAGACCTAAGAGGCCTTACTACAAAATACAAAAAAGTAACAACTACATATAAAAAGAAGATACCCAGAATAATAATTAAAACATTGAGAGAAACCTGTTCAAAATTAAAGTACCCCATACCAAAAAGTATGACTCCCAATAAAAGAGCGAAAACAACGAGACTTACAAAAAATTTGGTCAATATACTTTTACTGATAAACCCCATCTTACTTGTTTAGATAAGCATCCAAGCTTGAGTGCATAGGGATAACATCCGATATGCCAATAGTCTGTAGAACTTCCTTCACATGATCATCAGCATTAATAAGCGCCAATTTCTTTTTTCGCTTCACCAAATGAGTATGTATCTCCATTAGATATCCAATACTTTCACTATTAATAAACTTCAAACTTGTAAAATCAAATATCATGTGTTCGTACTTGAAATCTTTAGCAAATGCGTCCAATTCCTCACGGATATCCATATGCCCAGCCTTGTCGAACTCACCAGAGAATTTTACGACCTGATAGTTCTTTTCCTCATTCGGGGATTGAGGGTCTATTTTTAAAGTTTTTCCCATGCTGTGTTTGGTTTTTAAGAGTACCTTCTGGCATAGAGGAGTTCGTTGATTAACTCAACCTCCTCATTTTCCTCCACCAAACTATACAGCATTTTTAAATTTTTTAAATACTTTGTATCCAAATGTTTTAGTGATTTAGCCTTGGTCTTAACGAGTAAGGCATTGATCCTTGCCGCGACCACTTGCTTGACCTCTCTTTCCACAGCTTTCCCAACCTTGTGCGGCAATTTCTTTAAAGCCTTTCTAGTTTCTTCTACCACAGCCTTATTCTCATCAAATAACAATTCCACTATCACCTCAACCGAATCCATATACCCCATCTTCGCAAGGGCAATGGCGGCCTGTATTTTAATATTTTTATTGTCTGAATTTAAGAATTTCTTGCATTTCTTCTGTTTCGACTTCCATCTTAATTCACCTATAGAATGAAGAGCACAAGCAACCTCTTTAGAACTTTTGTGTGTAAGCATCTTATCCAAAATCAATTCCGCTTCATCACGATAATTAGGATGTCTCCACAGAGAAATTGCAGCAGCAGCTCTCTCTTCAGGTCTCTTGGAATGAAAGAAAGGTTCAACGTAAGGGGTAACATGATCATCCTTGTATACGCCAAGGGCAAGAATGGCATCCGCCTTCAAATCTCCTTTGCTTTTTTTCAATACATCCAGCAAGAACCCGAAAGTCCCAACAGGACTCAGTTTCGAAAGTAAATGGATGATAATAGAGCGAATTTCGTGATTTTTTTCATGTTTGTATAAAGTTTTCAGAGCCTCAATCATTTTGTGCTCATGGAACATGTGCTTGAAGAAAAAATTCTTAACAGAGTGGAACTTCAAAAGAGCCTCAACGGCAGCCAATCTTATTTCAGTTTTCTTAGATTTAAAGGATTCTATAATATCATCCAAAGCATCAAATTCTTGAAGCTCACCCAAGGCATGCAAAACTTTCGTTTTGATATAAGGAGACTCCTTAGGGTCGTGCAAAGTTTTTCTCAAAATAGGGAGGGCCGTCTTGTGACCTCTCTGCGAAAGAATATCTATAGCCCCAATCTTATCAAGTTTATCCTCAGCTCTTTGCAGATTATGACAAGCTAATTTAGTGTAACGTCCTTGTGATTCATAAGTGACAAAAAGGAGGAGCAAGAGAACAACCATCATCACCAAATTGACCGACAAAGTCAGGTCTTCCCCAATGAAAAGTCTTTGCAAACCAATGAGTAGTAACGTACCGATAATAGCCCCCACAGGCCTCACGATTCCCTCCAAAAATTCACGAGTATGTTCTCTGAAATGTTCCTTTATAGAGTAATATGCCGAATGATAAGAATTCATGTGAATAGCATGAGTGATATGCTTATTCGTCTGCGCAAGCACAGCGGTAGAAAAGTTGAAACGTATTGTCATTCCAAAAATACTCAAAAGCATCACAATAGGGTATAGGAGCATGCTTCCTATGATACCCAAGGACGTAATGAGCCGACTTCCAACAAACAATTGAATAACGAGAGCCATGACACTAAAAAGTATGAATAGGGCCCCTAAATCATGCACAAGCGCATGTTCAAATCCACTTCCAGACGTAAGAACTGCCTCAGAAACATTCTGAGAAACAGCTTTTGTATATTGAAACTCTATCAAGTTAGCAAAAATCCATTGCAACATAACAACAAAAAACAAACCTTTGATAAAGGCGACATGCTTAACTTGCGACACGACCTCTTTCATCTTGTCTATAAGCCCGAAATTACCATGGGCCCCTTCTTCTTCACCTCCATCCAAATGGAATTTGTAAACACCCTTCAAAATCAATTTGTAATACAAGAGACAAGGCAATATAAACAAAAGAGCGATGATCCACAGGTAGATGAATTGAGACGGATTAATAACACCAGAAAAAGTTGTAACAAGGACACCGGCGATGATACCTCCAATAGTTTCAGCCGACTCTATAATAGGAAAAGTCCTTTCACTTTCCAGGGGAGTAAATAGCGTCTCCACAAATCCATTCGTAACAATCTTAAGCTGAACCAGAAAGATTGCCTCCGCGGCAAGTAAACAGGCAAAGAACAGCATCTCATTTGTATGCCCCAGCAATGCGGCGGCCAGCAAAAAAACAGCAGAAAGCAGCACTGTCATCAAAATAATTTTCTCTTTCGGGATTTTATCTATAAAAGAAGAATAAATAAAAGTTCCAACAATAGTAAAAACTCCATTAACAACAAATAAGAAAGGTAACGCCACTATCCCGAATCTCCCCACAAACATACCGACTATAATAGTCCACCCCACAACAAACCCAATTCTATAAAAGAAGTTGATTAACCACGAAAGTGAAATCCTCGACCACTCACCCCTGTTCACATTAAACAATTTTTCAAGCAATAATGAGGCTCTAAACATTTATTTTGGGTATTTATTTTATATAACATTATACAAGAAAAACGAGCATAAATCAACTGTATAAGGAGGCTTTTTCAGGTTGTTTTTTGTAGAATACCGCTTGATGTGTCTAAAGAAAATTTTTAAACCAATGGGGTTGGGGGGAGCAAGCGCTTTAATAGCGTTCGCTTCGTTTCTAAGCTATGCAGTCGGTCTCTTAAGGGACAGGACAATAGCGGTGCATTTTGGAACAACAACAGCAACAGATACATACAATGCATCATTCTTGATACCAGACATTTTATTTAACCTGTTCATAGCAGGAGCATTGGTAGCGGCATTCATGCCGATTTTTTCTGAATATCTGGAGAAAAACAGGAAAGAAGCATTTGCCTTAGCAAATACGATGATATCCGGCGCAAGTTTATTGATAGCATTCCTGGCAGTAGTGGCATTTATCTTCATGGAGAGCATAATCCCAGCAATGTTCCCATCAGTAGACCCAGAAGGGCAGATGAACATAATATACATGACAAGATTAATGCTCCCATCAGCCTTCCTCTTCGCGATCAGTAACACTCTAGGGAACATCTTGATGACGTATCGCCATTTTTTCTCCTTCGCAATTTCCCCGGTTCTATATAATTTGGGGATAATACTGGGAATAGTATTCCTGAACGGGAAATTTGGGATCCACAGTGCAGCAATAGGAGTACTCATAGGAGCAAGTTTCCACCTATTGATCCGTTTAGTAGACATCTTCTACACAGGATATAAATACAAACCACAGCTCAAAATAAAACACCCGGGCTTCAAAAAAATAATAAAATTAATGATACCTAAATCAATAAGCCTAATAGCGTGGCAATTGAATCTATATATTTTTGCAGTAGTAGGAATGAGAATGATGGAAGGAGGATTAGCGGCCTTCAACTTCGCACGAAACATACAGAGTTTCGCAGTAAGCTTGTTTGGAATAGCCTTTGCCACAGCGGTTTTTCCAAGTTTAAATTCAGCAATAAGCAAAGGAGACAAAGCCTCCTTCACAAAAAACATTCAGACAACACTCCATAGAATTCTCTTCTTCACAATCCCAGCAATGGTAGGACTGATGCTCTTGGCCGAATCCGTGACAGACCTGATTTTGGGAGGAGGAGCATTTGGGGAGGAATCAATAAAGCTAACATCAATAATCCTTTTCTTTTTCGCACTTTCGATCCCTCTGGAAAGCTTGAACCACCTCTTCGCACGATCATTTTATGCAATGAAGAATACGATGACTCCAATGCTAATAAATATTTTCTCCCTAACAGTAGTGGCACTCATAACAATATTTGTCGCACCGGTCTTCGGGATAGAATGGTTCTCAATAGGATTCACTGTAGGGTTCGTGTTATACAACATCCTATTTATCACACTCCTTAAGAGACACCTCCAGGAATTCGACTTCAAAAAACTTTTCAAAAGCTTAACGAAAACATTGATCTCGACAGCCGTAATGGGCGTAATCGTATATATCTCACAAGACCTCGAAGGAATCATAAATGTGCCGGAAAAAGCATTCCACGTATCTAGAATAGCACTTGGAGGAATTACATACCTCTCGACAGCATATCTACTAAAATCTCCAGAAGTACATAGTATACAATTCTTACTTAAGAGATTAATCAAACGATAAAATGCGTAAATCTTACAAAATGTCAATAGGTATAATCTCTTTGATAATAATAACATCAGGAGTTGGTGCATATTTCACTCTTCCTAAGATATACAAACACTTCCAACTTAAAGAGATAGAAAGCCAAAACAAAGAAGCTATCGAAGAGGTTCAACAAAAAACATCAACATACCTGCAGGTACCATTCATCTGCCAAGCCCCTCTCCAAACAGAAGAAAACTGGGTATATCACGAAGAAAGCTGTGAAGAAGCAGCAGTCCTCCAGGCGTACCTGTACGAAACGGATCAATCAGTAACCAAAGAAGAAGCCAACGAAATCATTCTAGACATGATAGACTGGCAGATAAAACACTTTGACGGACACCACGATATATACGCAGATAAAGTAAAGGAATTCATTCACGGATATTACGAAATCCCAAACGAAGACATAGAAATAATATACAATGCCGATCTTGATATAATAAAAAAATACATTTCCGAAGGCCATCCGGTAATAGTTCCTATAACAGGGAACATTCTCAAGAATCCGTACTATCCACACCCCGGGTATCACATGTTGGTAGTAAGGGGATACACAAAAGACCGAATCATAACAAACGACAACGGAACTCGCCGCGGAGAAGATTTTAGCTACGACAACGAAGTGTTCATCGAAGCAATGAACGACGCAGGAGGAGACATAGTCGTGATTAACGCCAAAACCACCACCTTTTCACACTAATTTCAAATTGGTTGGCCAAATGCATCCGCCTCATCCCACTCTTTTTCTTCGTATTGCTGGAAGGGGCAACAAAAACGCGAACTTCATGCAGACCAACATCCTTAAATTTTACCCTAAAGTCAAAATGCCGATCCTTTACAAGATGTCCTCCCTTATTAATAGCCTTCGAAGTTCCTGGGAACTTCACCTCGTAAAAAATTTCATCAATAGGCTCAACCGAAAACCCTTTTAGTCGAAGTCCTTTGTCTATACTGGCATGCTTACGAATCTTCTTAGTGAAACGCAAAATCCTCTTCGCAAAATTTTGAGTAAAATAATAAACTCCATCCCGCGACTTAATAACACCTATCCCTACACAGTTGTAAGTCTTATTTAAAATATTAGCCCTGTGCCCAGGACTTCTCATCAGACCTTCCTCGGCCTCAATAACAGGCTCCGGATAACCACCAATCTTTGCTAAATTTTCACCGGAAACAACGTCAGTTATCCTCGCAGTCTTCAATCGATCAGAAGGGGATTGTCCCTTCAAGTTAACGTGCTCAAAATAATCTTTTTTTGCCATATCCTTACTATGTCTCCGCGCAACCTCTCTTAAATCTTCCTGAAATCGAAGCTTGATCAGCCCAAACCCCTTCCTATCACGATTTAAATAGATAAGCATTTGCCACTCCATTCTCAGAAGAGAATGAGGCATTATCACGACAAGAGAAACGTACTTCACCCACTGCAAAAAAGTCATAAAACTTTAATATTCATTTACTACACCATGGACAAGTATATCATCTTTCAGTCTCTTCACCTCAATATTTTTGAGTTTCAAAGATTTTTTCAAACCCGCAACTCCCTTCCCCTCAACAACAGACACTGCCCCCTTTCCCCCTATAATTTCAGGGGAAATATAGAAATAAACATCATCCACAAGTCCAGCATCAACAAAATACCCATTGGTTTCACCTCCACCTTCCACGAAGACTGATTGTACTTCAAATTCTTTATACAAATACTTAAGAAGTTTTTTAATATTAACTTTTTTCTTCCCAAAACTCTTCACCCTAACTCCAGAATCGGTAAATTTTTTCAACCTTCTTTTGCTCGCAAGGTCACTACAAGCAACGAAAACATTCTCGTCTCGAAAAACTCTAGCAGATGGCTTAACACGAAGCCGTCCATCAATAATCACTCTAAGTAAGCGTCCCTTCCCAGACGCTAAATTTGGATTGTCTATAATCACCGTATTGGCACCAACAACAATGGCATCGTAATTATCACGCAATTCGTGTCCATGCTTACGCGACAATTCGTTAGTGATCCATTCAGATTTTCCGCTCCTTGTCGCAATCCTCCCATCCAGACTAATCCCAGCCTTTAAGGTAACAAAAGGCACACCCTCTTTTGAGATTTTAATAAATGGTTGATTCAAAATTCGCGCTTCCTTTTCCATCAAGCCAACCTGAACATCAATACCGCTTTTCTTCAAAAACTTAATCCCTTTCCCATTATTTTTAGACGAAGGGTCAACATGAGAAACAAAAACTCTTTTCATCCCAAAACGTACAATTTCAGAAACACAAGGCCCCGTTCGGCCATAATGACAACAAGGCTCAAAAGTAACATACATATCAACCCCCTTAAGAGAGTTTTTCTTTTTGAGAGCATCCTTTATGGCAATTATTTCTGCATGGTCCCCTCCAGTCTTCTTGTGATACCCTTGGCCAATAACTTTTCCCTTTTTAACAATAACCGCTCCCACACAAGGATTCGGAGACGTAAATCCAAGCCCCTTTTTAGCAAGCTCAATTGCCCGCTTCATAAAAACATCTTCCATTAAACTTTTTTTAAAACATGTCCCATTTTTTCCTTTTTTGTCTTGAGGTAGTCGTGATTCCTGGAATTTGGAGCAACCTCAATAGGGGACATCTTAGTAATTTTAAGGCCATACCCCTCAAGTCCAATAACTTTCTTGGGGTTATTCGTCATTAACTCAATAGTAGTAAGTCCTAAATCGGATAAAATCTGAGCACCAATCCCATAATCACGTAAATCCGCATCAAACCCAAGTTTTTCATTAGCAGTAACAGTGTCATATCCTTTGTCCTGCAAATTATAAGTTTTAAGTTTATTAACAAGCCCAATCCCTCGTCCTTCCTGTCTCATATACAACAAAACGCCACACCCCCTACGCGATATAGCCTTCATCGCTAGCTCAAGTTGATCCCCACAATCACATCTTTTGGAGTGAAAAATATCTCCCGTAAGACACTCACTATGAACCCGAACCAAAACCTCCTTGCCACCATCAATATCCCCAAGAACCAAAGCAACATGATCCTTGTTATCAACCGAACTTTTATAAACAAACATCTTGAAATCTCCATAGTCAGTTGGCAAAACAGCATCGGTAACCCTTTCAACCAAAACCTCAGCCTTTCTTTTGTACTCAATTAAATCACGAATAGACACCATGGAAAGACTCTGTTTTTTTGCAAACACCTTTAAATCATCACCTTTAGCCATCTCCCCATCATCACGAGCTATCTCGCAAATAACTCCAATAGGGGACAACCCGGCCAAAACAGCCAAATCAACGGCCGCCTCCGTGTGTCCTGCCCGAACCAAAACCCCTCCATCTTTAGCAATGAGAGGAAAAACATGCCCAGGCCTTGCAAAATCATCAGCCTCAACACCTTTGCGAGTGATGGCCTCTATGGTTTTGGCCCTGTCAGACGCAGAAATACCAGTTGTAGTTCCTTTCTTGTAGTCCACAGAAACAGCAAAGCTACATCCTTGGCTTTCTTCACTTTGCTTAACCATCGGACAAAACCCAAGCTCATGAGCCCTCTCAGAAGACAACGGAACACAAACAAGCCCACGCCCCTCTTTTGCCATAAAATTCACAGCAGCAGCAGTCACTTTCTCAGCAGCCATCACTAAATCCCCCTCGTTCTCACGATCTTCATCATCAACAACAACGACCATTTTACCGGCACGAATGTCATTCACCGCTTTTTTAATGTCATCAAACATAGCGGAGATAAGTCTACACTAAATAGCAATTCTGGTGAAAGATTCCACCTCAGCCCCAGCATCCGCTAAAAGCTGTTCAATGGTTTTTTCCGGATCTTTAACAAAAGGTTGTTTCAAAAGAGCACTTGCCTCTCTGAATTTTTTCTCCTTCCCCATCATTATCTTCCCTATAATTTCTTCTGGCTTCCCCTCCTGAGCCAATTGATCTTTCCAAATTTCCTTCTCCTTATCCACTAATTCTTGAGAGACCTCATCAGGAGAAATGCATTGAGGAGCCGTTGCCGCCGCATGCATCGCAATATCCTTCGCAAGATCTTCGGCGCCACCCTTCAAAGCAACCACGACACCAATTTTCTTATTCGAATGAACATAAGAACCAAGAACATCTCCTTCAACAAGTTTCACTTCACCTAGCTGGATGTTTTCACCCATTTTCAAAACAGCATCTTTAACTTCAGGAACTTCGTCACCATCCTTAATCTCTCCTTTTAAGGCCTTTTCCGCCAGAGCATCAGACAAAGCAATAAAATCATCTCCTCGCGCAACAAAATCTGTTTCACAAAGAAGTTTAGCCATACCCGCCTTTCCTCCTTCAATCTTAATAGCAACAATCCCCTGGCTAGTTGCACGCGCCGCTCTATCTACCGCTTTCGCTTCACCTTTCTTGCGAAGAAGATCAACAGCCTTCTCTATATCTCCATCAGTTTCTTCCAAAGCCTTTTTGCAAGCCATCATAGAAACTCCCGTCATTTCTCTAAGTTCCTTAATTTGATCCAATGTAACTGACATAGTTTTTTAAATTAAAATTTTAAATAAAAGGTTTATTTTTTCGCTTTCCTGGATCTTTCAACGGTCTCTTTAACTTGTCCAACAAAGAAAGATATAGATTTAACGGCATCGTCATTTCCAGGAACAGGATAGTCCACCGGATTGGGATTTGAATTAGAGTCAACGATCCCAACTACGGGGATACCAGATTTATTTGCTTCTTCAACAACAATCTTATCCTTAACAACATCTACAACAAATATCGCATCAGGTTTCTTAGTCAACTCCTGAACCCCACCAAGTGAAATCTCCAACTTATCTATTGTCTTTTTCAACTTAGAAGCCTCTTTTTTAGTATATTTTTCAAATTCACCCGAAGCCTCTTGTTCCTTTAAATCTTTAAGATATTTAATTCTCTTCTTGATTGTAGAAAAATTTGTAACAAAACCGGGGATCCATCTAGAAACAACATATGGCATACCGCATTCCTTGGCAGCCTTCTCTACTAAACTAATAGCCTGAGGTTTTGTACTTACAAACAAAACTATTTTTCCCTCCGCAACAACCTTTCCGACAAACGCCAAGGCTTTCGCCAGCATCTTTTCCGTTTTCTCTAGATTAAAAATATGTATACCATTCTTCTCTCCATAGAGATACTTTTTCATTCTAGGGTCCCATTTGTGAGTTCTATGACCAAAGTGAACTGCATTAGCCACCATAGTCTTGTGAGAATCTTTTTCCATATGGAATAAACTTGAAATAAATAATTTGCCTAGGTAATCTATTAGAAAAGAACATAAATATCAAGTCAAAATGACTAAAGATCTCAAAAAAATCAGGAAACAGATAGACAAAATAGACAAAAAACTAAAAAAACAGCTTGGGAAACGGGAAAAGCTAATAAAAAAGATAAAAGTCATAAAGAAGAACACCTCCCTCCCTGTAGAAAACAAAAAGAGAGAAAGAGAAATTCTATCCAAAATCAAAAGCCCGTTTATCAAAAAAGTCTTCAAAGAAATGATAAAAATATCCAAAGAAATTCAATCTTAAAGTCTTTGACTCCAGGGTGTATTTCTGATATAATAACATAATGGAAATGAAAAAAAATACAAATAAAAAACAGGATTTAACGAAGATAACGATAACTCTTCCCACCAATGCGTATTTCGTGTCGGGAATCAGAGATTTTACGTTATCTTTAATCAAAAACACCACAAGTTTTGCCGAAAAATGGGCGTATCGAATGCAGTCAGTGGTAGATGAACTATGCAACAACGCAATCGAATTTGGTTCATCAGACGATGCCGAAATCAGGGTTATTTTCGCATATAAAAAAGATGAATATATAGAAATAACAGTAGAAGACACCGGAACCGGAGAAAAGAAAGTCCCTGCGGCAGAAATGGACAAAATGATAGAAAAAAGGAGAGGAAAGGACCATAAATTCACAGGGATAAGAGGCAGGGGATTGGCAAAAATAGTAGCAGAATGGACTGACGAATTAGAATTCAAAGACAGACCAGGAGGAGGATTACAGATTCGTACAAGAAAATACATTAAAGACAAGAGGTATAGATCAGGGCTCCCGGAATCTACCCCAACTCACATGGTCCTAAAAGTATAAAATAACAAAATAAATTATGGCAGAAGCAACATTTCTAACAGAGGATGTACCATCCAATGATCCTAACGTTAAGACGAAACTCATAGCTGTTTCCGGACAGTTGGACGAAAGCAACATCGACGAAAAAGCCAAAGAAGTATACAAAGTTCTCGAAGAAAATCCGGGGAAACTCAATTTGGTTTTCGATTTCGCAGGACTGGATTACATGAACAGCAAATCGATTGGATATTTAACTGATTGGTACGGGAAAATCACAGAAAGAGGAGGAAAAGTAGCAATTGCACAAGCGAAACCAAATATCAAAGATATTCTAGAAGTAGTAGGACTAACACAATTGATGCCGTTGAGCGCTTCGTTGGACGAAGCAAAAACTGCGGTAGCAACTGGAGGAACACCCGCAACAGCAGAAGCTACACCAGAACCTGAGGCTCCCAAGGAACCTACTGAACCAGAAGTCGCACCAACACCAGAACCTGAGGTGCCAGCCAAGCCAGAGGCTCCCCAAGAACCTACTGAACCAGAAGTCGCGCCAACACAAAACCCCGAAGTGCCAGCTGAGCCCGAAGCACCAGCCGTGGAAGAAGTGCCAAAGGAAGAAGAACCCACAGCTGAACCAGAAATACCAGTCGTAGAAACCCCTGTCGCAGAAGAACCCACAGCTGAACCAGTAGAACCTACTGAACCAGAAGTACCAGTCGTAGAAGAAGCACCAAAGGAAGAACAACCCACAGCTGAACCCGCTGAAGAGGTCAAAACACCAGCGGCCCCAGTAGAAACTCCTAACCCGACAGAAGCGCCAGCCGAACCCGTTGAACCGACTGAGCCAGAAGTACCAGCCGAACCAGTGGAGAAACCTGTTGAACCGACTCCGGCACCAGCTACACCCGGACCAGAAGAAGCCACTGCAACGCCAGTAGCTCCTATGTCACCAGAAAACCCTGAAGCACCTGCCAAACCAGCAGTAGAACCCGCACAGGACACATACAAATTAAGCGAATAGTTACAGTGTTACCACAATGTTTGAAAACAAAATTGTTATACTCTCGATATCAGCCTTAATAGCAGCAATCCCTGTTGCAATTTGGGTAACACTATTTTTTAGACAAGCTGGAATCTCAAAAAAGATCCTAGCGTTTTTGTTTTTCCTGGGAACCTTAACAGCCCCAGCTCTCTTAGGGATTCAGTACCTTTGGCAAATTTATCCGGAATTCGACATCGCAACCCTTATAGAAACATCCGTTGTCAGAGTAAGCTTAATGTACATGCTCCTTTTTATACTCTTCGGAGTAATGGAAGAAATCATAAAACACTTCGCAGTTCGCATAATCGACAAAAAATCAGTCGCAATAAAAACCGTAAACGACGCGTTGCGACTCAGCATCCTGTCCGCACTTGGATTTTCATTTGCAGAAAATATTTATTACTTATACGAACTTTGGTCAGCGCTTTCTGTGGGATCGTTGATCGGCGTCTACATCTTCCGTTCCATAGTAACTATGTGTGCACACATGGTTTTCTCAGGAATATTCGGTTACTACTTTGGAATATCGAAATTTTCAATAGACATAACAAAACAGAAAAAATTAATAGGAGAAGCAAGCTCCACAACAAAAGCAGTATCAAGACTATTCCATCTACCAATCCCCGAAGCACACAGAGAAAAAACAATATTAAAAGGACTCTTCCTTGCTATGGGATTCCACGCCATATTCAATTTCCTATTACAATTCGGCTTCATCATCCCTGTAGTAGGACTTATCGCACTGGGATATTTCTTCCTTAGGTATTTGTTAAAAAGGAAAGTGGGACACCTGGTTTTACTGACAGATATTTCAGAAAAGCAAAAATCATTACTCGCAAAGAAAGACGAAGAAGTTGTCCTTGAACTCATGGGGATATGGTTCCAAAACAAAAGATATGTCGACGTAATTCACGTGTGCGAAAGACTTCTCGAAAGAGATCCGGACAACAACGTAGTAAAACTCTTCAAAGCCAAGGCACTAGACAATATTGACGATAAAAACGCATACAAAAAAGTACTCAACTCAGTCTTCAAGAGTAAAGAAGACATTACAAAAAAAGATAAAAACATCCTCACGAAATACCTGGAAGAAAAGAAAAAATCTTAGATTTACTTCCGAAACAAAAAACAATATATTAAGGGCATGTTAAACAGCAAAGTCAAAGTTGCCCTAGTCTTCGACTGGATGACCAACATGGGAGGAGCAGAGAAGGTAAACCTCAAACTGCACAAGATGTTCCCAAAAGCGCCAATCTTTACTTCGGTATACAACGAAAACAAGATGGAAGGATTTGAGCACGCAGACATAAGAACTTCCTTTCTCCAGAATATGCCTTTCGCAAAAGACAAGCATCAATGGTACTTGAGTTTAATGCCACATGCATATGAACTTTTCGATTTAAGCCAATTCGACATAGTAATCTCGAGTTCCCACGCATGCGCGAAAGGAGTTATTACAAAGCCAGAAACACTTCACGTCTGCTATTGCCACACACCGATGAGGTACGCCTGGGATAATTGGCATACATACGTCAAGGAATACAAAATGAAATCAATCCTCAAGAAAATTGCAAAAAGAAAACTGCACAAAATAAGGATGTGGGACAAACTCTCGGCAGACAGAGTCGATTATTTCATAGCAAATTCAAAAACAACCCAAAAACGAATAGAAAAATACTACCGCCGCCCATCAACGGTTATAAACCCAATGATCGACATAAACCAATATGAACCAGCAAACAAAACAAAAGGCTACTTCCTGGCAGTCGGACGCCTAATCCCATACAAGAAATTCGACCTTATAGTAGAAACCTTCAATAATCTTGGCCTACCGCTAAAAATCGCAGGAACAGGAATAATGGAAGAATCTCTTAAGAAAATTGCAAATCCAAACATAGAATTCTTGGGCTTCGTCTCAGACGAACACCTGAAACAACTGTACAGCGAATGTGAAGCCCTTATATTCCCGCAACTCGAGGACTTCGGCATAATCCCCCTCGAAGCAATGGCAAGCGGAAGACCAGTTATAGCATATAAGGACGGAGGAGCACTGGAGACAATCGTAGAAGGGGAGACCGGAGTATTCTTTAAGAAACAAGACGAACTACATCTCAAAGCGGCAGTAGAAAAATTCCTCAAAGAAAAACAAAAATTCAATCCAAAAAACATCAGGGAACACGCCCAGTCTTTCGACGAAGAAAACTTCGAAAGAACCCTGACAAAATACCTCCAATCAAAGTGGGAAATCCGAAACACCAAATAAAAGGTCCTAAGTGGTAAGAACAGAAATTACTATATTCACGATCGTCCACGACAATATTGCAACTACAAACCCAACTATTCCATAAATTATGGCCCTTTTTCCTTTATCTTTATCATCCATCAGGCCACTAAACAGGTAGAAGTACCCACCAATAATAATTGAGCCTATCGCAACAAGCCCAGCAATACTTAACGCAAACTGGATAAGATACTTAATATAAAACGGAATCATCCAAAGACTCACCCGCCCAGTCTTTATAGCACAACCGAGGATATCGAGAGGAGAGACTATCGGCTTATTCAATTTTTCTTCATCATTTTTGCCCTCATCTTGCCCAAAAGTTATAGGCTTCTTTTCCCCTTTTTTAACAATTTCTTTCAACTCATTTAAATGGGTAGAGCCATAATTAAAAAGAAGTTCACATTCACCCTCAGTATACTGAGCATCAGGAAGAATTGTTCCTTGTTGAACTTCAGGGTTATAGCAATTCTTTATTCCCGGATCATATTTAAGCTTGGGTTTTTGCCCTTCACAATAAGTCTCCCATTCTTCGCAACCCCCATCAACCCAAACCTTCCCATCTAACTCGCAATCCTGCTCAGCGTACGCAGCAGGTTGTTCAGCCTCAACACAGGTACCTGTTTCAACGTCAACATCATACCCTTGAGGACATTCAATCGGCCCACTACCCCCTCCATCATTACCTCCTCCTGGATTGATATCCTTCGCAAGCACAACCCCTCCAAAATTCGCAAACAAATACAATCCAATAAACAAAATAGAAACAAACTTTTTCATAGGAACAAATAGGAATAATTTAAATCATTCAAAATCCTACCATATATAAGCTTGCAAAAAAACGTTTTTTAGACTATTAATAGTCCTTGCGGGCAACCGCACCAACCAACAACTAATAAAAAATGGATCCTGACCCTTCCTCGGCCACCAACGCAAAGATAGCAATAGTAGGTAGGCCCAATGTAGGAAAATCAACATTATTCAACCGGCTAATTGGTAAACGCCTTGCCGTTACAGCAAAAGAAGCTGGAACAACACGCGACAGAGTTCAGCAAACCTTTGACATAAACGGATACGAAACGGAGCTTATAGACACAGGTGGACTTCAAATCGGGAAGAAAAAAGACATTGAAGCAGATGTAGAAAAACAAGCACAAATAGCAATCGAAGAAGCAGACGTAATTTTATTTATAGTCGACACTATAGAATCCCTGACATCGGATGATTTCGCAATTGCAGACATACTGAGGAGATCGGAAAAAAACATAATCCTAGTCGCAAACAAGTGCGACCACCCAAACATCGACGAAAAAGTATATAACATATACGAATTGGGTTTTGGAGAACCTATACAGATTTCAGCAATCCACAAGATAGGCATAGACAACTTAACAGGGGAGATAGTAGCCAACTTCAAAGAACTAAAGATTAAGAAAAAAAGATCTAAGAAATCCGCCCAAACTCAAGAAACTCTTAACATCTCCATACTGGGACGCCCAAACGCAGGGAAGTCATCACTCCTAAATAGCCTTCTCGGCAAAGAAAGAGTGATAGTTTCCGACATCCCTGGAACAACCAGAGACACAACTGACACAGAAATAGAATACAAGAACACTAGAATCAAGCTCATAGACACAGCGGGGATCCGCCGAAGAGGCAAAGTCCAGAAGGGAATCGAGCGTTTTAGTATCATAAGATGCAAGGACGCAATGGAAAGATCGGACATATCGATCATAGTCCTTGACGCAGAAGAACCAGTGACAGCACAAGACCTTCACGTTATAGAATTTGCCCTCAAAGAAAAAAACGGAATCATAATAGCAGTCAACAAATCAGACCTCTTGGACGGCGACGAAAAAGAGAGCATCCTAAGAAAACTGAAGCACAAGTGCGACTTCCTGCCTTGGGCATCAACCATTTTCATCTCAGCAAAAAACAAAAAAAACATATTCAACCTCCTGGACATAGCTCTAGAAATTAAAGAAAACCGCACCAAAGAAATATCTACTTCAAAACTAAACAACTTTTTACAAAGAACAATATTAAAACATCTCCCCACAAGCACCGGAAGACTCAAATCAAAACTATTCTACGGAAACCAAGCTGGAGTAAACCCTCCCAAATTCATCATCTTTTTCAAAAACGCAAAAAAACTCCATTTCTCGTATAAAAGATATATAGAAAACGAACTCCGCAAAGAATTCGGGTTCGATGGAACTCCGATCTCAATAAGCTTCAGAGAAACTACTTCAAAAGAGAAACGAACTTCTCCTCGTTAAACTCCCTCCCAAACTTACGAAAGTAAGCATTTCTACATTCCAGTCGTCGATCATCGTCATGAAACTTCAGCATATTACGAGCAATAACAGTCCCAGCCCTACTCGGGAGATTTCCAGCTTTTATCCTCGCCCTTTTCATCTGCCATCTTCTTGCAATCTTTTCAGCTAAATTCCCAATAGGTCCAAAAAACGAAATCTCAATCCCTTTCCTAACAAGGAAAGAAAACACTCCCGATTTCTTCAATTTCTCCTCATCCAACCTAAAATCTTCAACACCAAGAACAGGCAAAATCCACCGATTTTTACGCTCAAACTTATCAATCCCTCCTCTTCCCACAACAGGAGTTAGCCTTGAAATCCAATACGCAAGATAGATATCATTTTTGATTGCAAGCCTAGAAAGCCCCAAGTAACTGTCATCAACAAAAAAACTCAAACAAAACATCCCTGCTACTTTATCTCCAGTCCTTCTCACCCCTAATACATTAAGAAAAAACGTAATAAAACATCTCGCAAGAAAAAGCCGCCCCTTCTTGGCTACGACAAAAAGATCTATGTCACTTTCGTCATCAACAACACCAAAAGAAAGGTTATTACAAACACAAATCATCTTCACAAAAGGAACGGACTGCAAAACCCATCTATACTTATTAACCCGATCCCACAATTTCTCTTCGATTTTATCCATCAAATTGAATATACTAAAGGCAATGAAAAAACCAAACGCAAAATTAACAAAACTCCTTGCCTCCCTGCCAGACAACCCAGGCATATACAAAATGATCGATAAAGAGGGGAGAGTAATATATATAGGGAAAGCCAAAAACCTCAAAAAACGCGTCAATCAATATTTTCAGAAAAGCAAAACGGTTTCAACTCGAACTCAAAAGCTTATAGAAAATATAACAGACATACGATACACAGTAGTGGATACCGAGCTCGAAGCCTTAATTCTTGAACTAAATCTGATAAAAGAACTTCATCCAAAATATAACATCCTCCTTAAGGACGATAAAAACTATGTCTATATAAAAATAACCAACGAAGATTTTCCAAGAGTCCAAATAGTCCGCAAAATCGACGACAAAAAAGCGACGTACTTCGGTCCTAAAACTGCTAAACACAAAGTTGAAAAAACATTCAAGACCCTCAAGAAAGTCCTGCCATTCAGGCACTGCTCCCTCGACATAGAAGCAGTTAGCCCCACCGAGACAAAAGTCACAAGAAAAACAATAAAATACCCATGCCTGGACCACTACATAAAACGCTGTGCGGCCCCTTGTATATCAGGATGCACAAAGGAAGAATATGCAGAAGTAATCAACAATGTTAAAAGATTTCTTGAAGGACATCACGAAGAAATAATCAAAAACCTACACAAAAAAATGGCTGAACTCGCCAAGAGTAAGGACTTCGAAAAAGCGGCAAAACTAAGAGACCGCATCAAGAACGTAGAAGAAATCATAGAACGCCAAAGTCTTTCAGACCCAAATCAAACAGATAAAGACATTTTTAATTACGTACTGGAAGGGGAAAAAGCATTCTTTAACTTATTCCAAGTCCGCGACGGAAAACTGATCAACCAAGAAAATTTCAAACTCCAGGCAAAATCAGTCGACGAAAAAGACGAAAACGCACTCAAGGAACTACTCGAATCATTCCTCACTCAATACTACGAAAAGACAACAAACATCCCTAAAGAAATCCTAATCCCTCACGACCCATCGAATAAAAAACAATTCGAGAAATTCATCGCAGAAGAAAAAGGACAAAAAGTACACCTACTCGTCCCCCAAAGAGGGAAGAAAAACAAACTTCTGGGGCTAAGTCTCAAAAACGCAAAAGTATTCGCTGAACGAAACAAAACAAGCTGGGAAGACGAAAAACCAGAAGTGCTAAAAGAACTTAAATCCATCCTCAAATTAAAAGACACCCCAAAGCGCATAGAATGCTATGACATTTCACATCTCGCAGGAGCATACACAACGGGAGCAATGATAGTGTTCGAAAACGGAAGACCAAGCACATCAGATTATAGACGGTTCAAAATAAAATCAGCCAAAGAATCTGACGACTACGCCGCATTGGGAGAAGTGTTGACAAGAAGATTTTCCAAATTCGCAGAAATAAAAGACGACTACAAAATCAAGAAAATCCCAAAAAAGTCAGCATACGCAATTAAGAAAAAAGACAAAGTCATAGGAACTATCGAAGAAAAAATCTCAAACGGAAACCATCTACTCACGTCACTACAGATTGATCCAAAAGAAAGAGGGAACAAACTTGGGCAGAGACTCATTCTCTACGCAATAAATAAATCGAAGGCAAAAAGAATCTACATAAACTGCAAAGAAGAGTTGTCACAATATTACGAACAAATCGGTTTTCAAAGAATCAAGAAAACCCCAAAAGGCTTCGAGAAGCACCGTGAATCAGAAGCTTGGTTCGCATACGACAAAAAATCGAAAAAAGACTCTTCATTCGAATCTAAGCCATCACTCATAATCATAGACGGAGGCAAAGGCCAATTAAGCACAGCCTTAAAAACACTGAAAAAATTCGGACTCTCAATACCGGTAATATCAATAGCCAAAAAAGAAGAAGAAATATTCATCCCAGGAAAGCCTACAGCATTAAAATTGGACAAAACCAACCCAGTGCTCAACCTGATAAAACACAGCCGAGACGAAGCTCACAGATTCGCCCTCTCTTACAACAAAAAACTCCGAGAAAAAACCTTTACTTAATAGTCGCCGGTAGTATACTTACTCTCCTGTATCTGTAAAAGGACCAGATGGCTATTGAACAACCAACTCCGGAAAGAAGAAGAAGGAATTCTCCAGTATACGAAGGATTCCCCAAGGAAGTAGAATTAGCGGGAAGAGATCTACGGGCAACGCAAACAGCCATTAATGCAACAAGATGGTGTTCTGTACATAGGCGTGATCTATTCCAGGCTTTTATTGAAGTTCATAACGGAGAGGGGGCCAAGCCAATCGAACAAATGATCTCCGACACATGGAGAGAATATGCAACTCAAGAAAATGGGTTTAGGAGAGACGATGGCCAACTTCATCCTAATGATCCATTCCGAAAAAGAGTGGAATCCAGCTTAACATCTATGATCTGTGATGAAGCCTTGATGGAGATAACTCCAGAGTTCCAGACACCCGAAGAAGGAATGCCAAAGGGCCCAAGGGAAGCAGAGGCAACCAACAGAATGACACGAGTAATATCAACCCACATCCAGGACTCAAGAAAACAGGTGGAAGATGTTTTTAGCGGAGAAGGATTAAAGTTCAGACTACGAGAAGCTCTAAAGAAAATAGATCAATTCTTGATAACCCTAATAATGAAATATAAAGGGGTCAAAGAGAAAGGCGAAGAAGAAAACGAAGAAGAGTTAATAGGAAACCTATGGGGGATGATAAAATTCGTAGCAATACACGGAGGAGAAGAATTTCTTTCACAAATACAAAGAGAGGCAAAGGCAAAAGAAGAAGGTCGAACCGACAGAGAAACTCTCGACAACCCACGGGTGAATAAACTTGTCGGACATTTCTCAAAAGCATTCATAGCAGGGAATAACGTCGCCGAATCTCTAAGTAATCCCAACGTCCAGAGACTTTTAGAAAACGGCATAGAATTGACACTCGCTCCAGAAATTGAATCAACAGGATCCCTAGAAACAGCTCGCAAAAACTTTGAGGAATTCAAGAAATGTCTGGAAGACATGCCAGAAAAACATACTCACATGTCGATGAAGCCATCATCGTTAGCACTATGCACATACGAAGGAAATTTCGAAGATTTAGAAAGCCCACCAGAAATCACTGAAGAAAGAGCAGAGGCAGTGAAGGAAGATCTAAGAAAATTGATAGATATAGTAATGGAAAAAGGAAAATTCATAAGAATCGACGCAGAACAATTCTTCTACAAAGACATGGTCCTCAAAATATTCAAAGACCTCATCGATGAAAACCCTAAAAGAACAAAACACTTAGGGATCGTTATTCAAGCATACCAAAAAGAGAGCAAAAGTGACACGATAGCGTTGATAGAATGGGCAAAAACAACACATTCGGAAGCAGAAGACAGAATCAGTATCAGACTTGTAAAAGGTGCATACGCAAAAGATAAAAAAGACCCACGCAGAGCAAGGGAAGGGTTCCATCAAAACTTAACAACAAGATGGTTCGGAGAAGAAAGAGAGGCCTGGGAAGAAAGACACACAGAGAACCCAATACTCGGCCTGGAAGAAACACAAATAAAATACACAGAAATAATGAAACTCTTGGAACAAAACACGCGTCACGTAGACACCGCGTACGGCCTCCACAATCACAACCACATGGCCCAAATCATACAAACTTGGATGAACAACGGCCAAATCCCATCAAGAAGAGAAATCCAAACATTAATAGGGATGTACGATTGGGAAAAACTCGCACTCAAAGATTTGGTCAAACAACGAGCGTACATCCCATTCGGAAACTTAGGGAAAATTCTCGAATACATGTATCGCAGGTTCGAAGAATTAGAAAAAGATCTCGGGTTCTTAGAGACAAAATTTGATGAATACGGACATGCCGTAATCAAGGAATCTTAACAATCTCCTTCTCTTCCAACGACTCATTGATCCAGCTTTGCATGTCCTTAAGCATCATTTCAGCTTCTTCAACTTCCCTTAACTTAGCCGACACCTCCGGACTTTTTGGCATAAACAATGAACAAGTATCAGTGCACGGAAGAGCCGAAATATCATGAGTCCCAATAACTCGCGAATCATTAATGATATCAGCCTTATCCATGCCTACCAAAGGCCTAAAAACAGGCATATCAACAGCATTATCTATCGCCACCATATTATTTAAAGTCTGAGAAGCAACCTGTCCAAAACTTTCCCCAGTCACAAGCCCTTTCGATTTCGAAAACCAAGCAATCTTCTCAGCAATCCGAAACATCAGCCTCCTGTAAAGAACAACACGAAGCTTAGCCGGAACTTCAAGATTCATAGAAATCTTCTTCTGTATTTCTCCAAAAGGAACAATAAACAATTTCGTCTCGCCCTGATATCTGGCTAAAATCTTAACAATACTCTTAACTTGCTCAATTTCATCTTGCTTCGCATAAGGTTGTCCAGAAAAATGCACGAAATCAACTTTCGCCCCACGCCGCATCATCTTGAAAGCCGCAACAGGGGAGTCAAACCCCGAAGAAATCAAACCCAAAAGCTTCCCCCCGGTCCCAACAGGCAATCCTCCAAGCCCCTTATTCTTTCCAAATGCAACATATGCCTTATCTCCAAAGCACTCTACAAAAACAAGTAAATCGGACCCCTTCATCTTCACTGAAAGTCCAATATCATTTCTGAGCAAAACGGCCCCAAGATCACGCTCTGATTCCATCCGATCAAATGGCATTCCCTCCTGAGACTTCTTTACACGTACGCAAAAAGTTCGCCACCCATTCTCTTCAATCTCCTTCCGCGGCAAATACTCCACCAACGCATCAGCAATCTTCTCAAAATCCAAATCAACCCTGTAAGTAAACAAGAAATATTCAATCCCTGGAACATGCATAACAGCATCACGAACCTCATCCTCATTAAAATCTTCAAGCAATTTCACAACAAATCTTCCGAGAATAAGCTGAATCTGAGACTTTATACCAATAGCCCTAAATTCACGCATTAAATTCCGTTTCAAAATGTCCTCAAAATAAGCTTTATTCCCACCCTTTAGCCCAAGCTCGCCGTAATGTACAATCAAGTAATTTTCCATATTGGATTTGGTGTCTGGTGCCCAGGGAGGGAATTGAACCCTCACTCTCTTGCAAGAACGGGATTTTGAATCCCGCGCGTCTACCAGTTCCGCCACCTGGGCATATCAAACAAGAGAAATGTATCAAAATTTATAGCTTCCTAAAAGGGAAGTTTTTATTTAATATGAAAATATGTTCTGTGACGAAACTACAATTAAGGTAACTGCGGGTATTGGAGGAGATGGAGCGGTAAGCTTCAGACGCGAAAAATTCATATCCAAAGGTGGCCCAGACGGAGGGGATGGGGGAAAGGGAGGAAGTGTTGTATTGAAAGCAAACGAAAACATAAACACCCTTTCCGACCTAAATACCCGTAAACACTACAAAGCTGAAGCTGGCGAAAGAGGTAAACGCAAAAACATGTCAGGTAAAAATGGAGAGAACCTGGTACTCGAAGTCCCTGTCGGGACAATAATTTGGGAACCGGACAAATCCAAAGTACTGGCAGATTTAAGCACAAACAACCAAGAATACACCGCCGCAAAAGGCGGAAAAGGCGGCCTTGGGAATCAACATTTCGCATCATCAACAAATCAAGTCCCTCAGTTTGCAGAAATAGGAGAACCGGGAGAAGAAAACCAAATACTCCTGGAGCTCAAATTGGTCGCAGACATCGGCTTAGTGGGACTTCCGTCGGTAGGAAAGTCCACTCTAATCTCCCACATATCAAACGCCCGCCCAAAGATAGCGGCATATGAATTCACGACACTTATCCCAAATCTCGGAGTGGTAGACATGACACGTTTCGGTGGAGATAAAGAAGACTCATTCGTAGTCGCTGACATTCCTGGGCTCATTGAAGGAGCATCAAAAGGAAAAGGACTCGGCCACAAATTCCTGCGCCATGTCGCACGAACAAAAATCCTGATCCACATAATTGACCCACTCAAACAGAAACCGGTTGAAAATTTCAAAAAAATCCAGCGCGAACTCGAAGCCTTTGACAAATCCCTAGCTAAAAAACCACTAATAATAGCGATAAACAAAATCGACGCCGTTCCACCTAAAGACATCGAACGAATAGCGAAAAACCTACGTAAACATTATCCAAAAGTAGCCAAAAAAATATTTGCAATTTCAGCAGTAACAGGAGAAAACCTGAAACCACTTCTCTTTGAAGCACTTAAAAAAGTACAGAAAGAACGAAGCAAACCAGCACCAAAGAAAGCCGCTCCCCAAAAAATAATACTAACTCCACATAAAAGCCTCGTGAAATTCAAAATCGAAAAAGTAAAAAAACGCAAAACACATAAAATTTTTGTAGTAACAGGAGAAAGGATAGAACAGTTGGTAAAAATGACAGACACATCAAATCTTCAAGGACTCGAACGCATCTACCATTTTTTAAATAAAATGGGGATACAAAAAGCATTAAGGAGAGAAAAAGCAGGAATAGATGATATAATTGAAATCGCAGACAAAAAAATACCTTACAGAGAATAATATATGAAAATAATAGTAGGACTCGGAAATCCAGGCCCAGACTACATAAAAAGTCGCCATAACGCAGGGTTTATGGTAGTTCAAGCTTTATTCAAAAAACTAGAAGGAGATAAATGGAAAGAAGTTCCAAAATTCAAATCACTCACTGCCGAATGCATTCACAACGGAGAAAAAATACTCCTGGTTAAACCTCTGACAATGATGAATCTATCAGGCCAAGCAGTAACAAAAATCCTACAATTTTACAAAGAACCACCAGAGAATCTAACGATAATCTACGACGACCTCGATCTGCCGCTGGGAACGGTACGTATTCGCGAAAAAGGTTCCGCGGGCACACATAACGGAATGAAGTCTATAGTCCAAGAACTAGGAACAGAAGAATTCGGAAGAATCCGCCTGGGAATCGAAGCCCGCGGCGAAACATCTCCAAAACAACAAGATACTTCTTCATATGTACTTTCCGACTTCACAAAAGAAGAAGAACCAATCATGGAAAAGGCAATAGAAGAAGTTGTTCAAAATTTACCTTGACCTTAAGGTCCCTTTTCCATAGAGTATGTAAGCAAATTTAACCTAAAACAGATGTTCGCAATAATCGAAACAGGAGGCAAACAATATAAAGTTGAAAAGGGGACAACCCTTGAGATTGAAAAACTAACTGAAGAGTCAGGGAAAACTATTGATTTTGAACAAGTTCTCCTCACGTCAGACGGCAAATCCACAAAAGTAGGAACTCCTTTCGTAAAGGGAGCAAAAGTCACAGGAAAAGTCGTCGAACAAACCAGAGGAGAAAAAATAATCGTCTTCAAAAAGAAAGCAAAGAAAAGATATGAAAGGAAGCAGGGGCACAGACAAGACCTAACAGTGGTTGAAATCACAGAAGTTAAGGGGTAGAATTATCACCTTTTTATAAAAACCAACCCAAGAATGCCATTCAAGGCAGATTTGCATATACATACTGATTATTCTCCGGAGAGAAGAAAATGGCACGGAGAACGCCCTAAGAAAACTGCACAAGCAATCCACTCAGCCGGATTGGATATTTTTGCAACAACAGAGCACGCATATCTCGCCAAAAACAGGTTCGTACAGCACTTCTTAAATATACAAGCAGAACTGGAAAGATTGTCAGAAACAACTAACAGAGAGATAACAGGAATACTAGGAGTAGAAACAACGATTAAGTATGAAGGAGGAAGATATCATATAGGATACTTATTCGAAAATGAATATAGAGATTCAAACGCACCAGAGATCCTCCCCCCAATGTCTGATGTGAAAGAATTGGAACACTACAGACTAGATTTCCCGGGAGCAGCAATTCTATGCCACCCAACATGGAAAGACCATCCAAACGGAAACAATGACCCAAGAAAAACAATAGAATTAATGGAAAGCGGACTCATCGACGGCGCAGAAATTTTAAACGGAGCAATGTTGTTCAACGGCGCCCCAATTCAAATGACGATAGACGCAATAAGAATGTTCATAGAAGCAAAATGGCAAAGACAATTAATCTCGGCCATAGGAAGTAGCGACGCCCATAAAGCTCAATGGGTAGGGAATGTAGTCACTCTATTGGAAAGCAAAGAAAAAGAAAAAATATTCGAAGCTCTCAAAAAAGGAGATACAACTCCAGCCCCTATAGAAGAAACCGTTGTGAAACCAAAAGTTGAAAGAATATTAAGAGAAGTAAATACAGCAACCGAAATTATAAAACTATAAAAACCTCTCCACCACTCCCTCTAAATCTTTGGCAAGCTCACTTTTAAACACCATCTCTTTTTCAGTTTTTGGGTGTTTTATTCGCAGTTCTGCGGCATGCAAAAATTGACGATCCAGCCCATACTCATTCAGGAAATGCTTATTAACTCGTGAATCGCCATAAGTGATATCTCCAACAACCGGACTTTTAATAGCATTCATGTGAACACGAATCTGATGAGTTCGCCCAGTCTTTAAATCAATATCAATCAAAGAATATTCTCCAAAAGAATCACTGAAAGTTTCTCGGACTTTATATTCAGTAACCGCTTCCCGACCTTTTCCTTCATGGACAACAGCCATCTTTTTTCTATTATGAAGACTCCTTCCAATAGGGGAGTTTATAGACGCCTCCGGAGGATCAACAACCCCATTAACCAAAGCCACATACCTTTTCCCAACCTTCCTATCTTTAAACTGTTTCATTAACGACTGCTGAGCCAAGTCAGTCTTGGCAACAACCAAAACACCGGATGTGTTTTTATCCAATCGATGAACAATCCCAGGCCGAAGCTCCCCTGAGATACCGGTTAATTCATTACTACAATGATACAAGATAGCATTAACCAAAGTCCCCGTCATATGAGAACCTGTTTCAGAAGGATGTACAACCATCCCCGCAGGCTTATCAACCACAACAATATCAGCATCTTCATGCAAAATTTCCAAATCAATATCTTCAGCCTCAGCTTTAATTTCTTTGGGCTCAGGAATATTCACCTCAACAACATCTCCAACATTCAAAACCTTTCCAGGCTTACCAGTCACAGTCCCATTAATACTAACATGCCCATCCTTTATCAATTTCTGCAAAAAAGCACGAGTTCTGTCCTCCAAGCTTGCAGACAAAAACTTATCCAACCTAGTCCTGCCAAATTGTTCCCCTACATCAATCTTCATTATTAAGTCCATTAAAATCTATCTCACTATTATGTAGCATAGCTCCTTTCCACGCTAATTCAAACATACTTCTCTGCGTTAGAGCAAATTCCTTGCTCTCAATCAACACTCCGAACTCAAAACCTCTCTCAGGAGACATAATCGCAACTTTATTATCATAAATATGAACAATGTTATCAAATAACTCTCCACCATTCTTGATAAACTTAATATCCATCAACTCGCAAACATCATCAGTACCCTTGCACAACCCCTTTAAAAAACACCGAGATCTCTCGGTGTCTTTTACCAGTGCCCTCATTTGAATATTAATATAGGAAAATAGAAAATCCCTCAGGGGTGAATCCATCCATTCATCAAAAGACGCAATAACTAAAATTGGCCCCTTCGACTTCAATCCATCACTAATAACAGTTTCCACCCCAGAGACTCCCTCAAAATAATGAACCTTCGGTTGACTAGACAAATCACTCTTCAACTCTTCCATCATAGGAATGATATCAAGCACAAAATCTTTGTGATGATCAAGTAGCCTCTTCTTCCTATCAACATACTCCAACAGGTTATCAAGGTTGTTCACAGTAAAATATTTCACGCCATTTTTAATAAAAGAGCTTATTAAGCTCTTCTTGTGTAAATTCTTTAGCATCGGGTAGACCGTAGTCCTTTTTAAGTCCGCCCTCTTCGCGACAATGTTTGCCGGCTGAGGGCCTAATTCCACCAAGGCGATATATATTTTCGCCTCATTGCGAGTAAATCCTATCTGGCACAACGTCTCTTTCAACATATTTTCAGCATTAACGCAAACCAAAGTAAACGGAATCTAACAATATAGTCACTTCCAGCGTTTTGTCAAGTTTTTTTACACATTTCACGCTCAAAGATTGGCCAAAGCTTGCGTTTTTCTCTATATTTAACCTGTTCTTTTAAACATCCTTACCCTATAAAACCCATGAAAATAGATAATGAAACATTGCTCGAAAGGGGAGTGGCCGAAGTAATTGTAAAAAAGGATTTAGAAAAAAAATTAGCATCAGGAAAAAAGCTCAGAATCAAACTCGGCATAGACCCAACAGGATCAGATCTCCACATAGGACACGCCGTTGTCCTCAATAAGCTAAGACAATTCCAAGAAAGGGGAGATACCGTAATCCTACTCATAGGAGACTACACCGCAAGAATAGGGGATCCCACAGGCAAATCCGAGACAAGGGTTACTCTTGCAGAAGAACAAATCAAAGAAAACATGAAGCACTACATTGAACAAGCTTCAAAAATTATAGACATTAAAAAAGCAGAAATCAGGTACAACTCCGAATGGTTTGACAAGATGACCATGGCAGACATACTTGAATTGACCGCAAAAAAGACGGTTATGCAAATACTCCAAAGAGAAGATTTTAAAAATAGAACAAAAAATGATCAAGATATCTCTATGACAGAAATGCTGTACCCAATCATGCAAGGCTACGATTCGATAATGTTGGAATCAGACGTAGAAATAGGCGGAACAGATCAATTATTCAATATGTTAGTTGGTAGAGATTTGCAAAAAAGATTTGGACACAAAACAATCCAAGACGTATTAACAGTCCAGATATTAGAAGGACTGGATGGAGTAGAAAAAATGAGCAAATCCCTAGACAATTACATAGGGATAACTGAGAGTCCACAAAGTATGTACGGAAAAACAATGTCTACACCAGATAGCTTAATAATAAAATTCTTCGAACTCGCAACAGACCTTCCTCTGGAAGAAGTTAAAAAAATAGAAAAGGCACTGAAAGAAGGAAAGAATCCTCGCGATCTCAAGATGCAACTCGCACGTGAACTAGTCACCTTCTATCACAGTAAAAAAGATGCAGAAAAAGCAGAACAAGAATTCATAAACATGTTCCAGAAAAAAGAATTGCCAGACGAAATAGATACAAAAAAACTCAAAAAAGCAAAGTGGAACATCGTCGACCTAGTTGCAGAAACAGGATTAGTCTCATCAAAAAGCGACGGACGCAGGATGGTTGAACAAGGTGGCGTAAAAATCGACCAAGAAAAAGTAACAGATATCAAAGTTGAAATAGACCTCTCCTCTGAAAAACTAATACAAGTAGGCAAAAGAAAATTCCTGAAAGTCAAAAGTTAAAAATGCTATCAACACGTTTAGGCTCAGTCCTAAGAACAACAAAAAAGCACCTCGACCTGCTCCACTCTCTTGGCATCCAAACAGTCGATGATTTATTAAAGTATTACCCCCGTGCATACACAGACAACTCCAACTATACGAAAATCATCGACTTGAAACTCGATGAAGTGAACACGGTCCTTGGAACCCTAAAAAGCATCAACACAATCCGAACACGCCACGGTAAGAAAATAACAAAAGGCATCTTCCAAGACGACACAGGTTCAATAGAAGTAATCTGGTTCAACCAACCACACTTACAACGCATGCTCCCTCCTAACCGCGAGATCGTCCTAAGCGGAAAACTCAAACTAGCAGCAGGCCGACTCTCATTCCAAGCCCCATCACACGAAATTCTAAATCAGTACCAAGAACAGGTTCACACTGGACGAATAATTCCCGTCTACCACGAAACCGAAGGGCTTTCATCAAAATGGCTCCGTGAAAAAATAAAACCCCTCGTAGACGAATGGGCTAGTCTCTACAAGGAATACATGCCAGAAGAAATAATCAAGGCAGAAAAATTGATGGATCTCCCCACTGCCGTAAAAAACATCCATTTCCCCGAAAATGACGAACTCCTCAAAAGTGCTCGCGAACGATTAAGCTTTGATGAACTTTTCCTTCTCCAGCTCAAAGTTCTGACCAAGAAAAAGCAGTGGCAAAAAATCTCAAGCAAAGAAGAAAAAAGCATGACAACCAAAAAAGAAACACTAAAAAAATTCACAGACTCACTATCGTTTGATCTAACAAATGCTCAAAAACAAACAGTGAAAGAAATACTGGAAGATCTAGAAAAACCATTTCCAATGCACCGTCTACTACAAGGAGATGTTGGCTCAGGAAAAACAATAGTAGCAATAATCGCCGCGCTTAACACTATATACAACGGACATCAGGTAGTCTTGATGGCCCCAACAGAAATCCTAGCAAAACAACACTATCAATCATTCTTAAAATTTCTCAAAGAACACAGCCTAAACATCCAATTCATCGCAGGCAGTACTTCCACCGGACAAAAAAAGGAAGTCATCAAACAAATGAAGACAGGAACATGTGACATTGTAATTGGTACCCACGCTCTTATCCAGGACCAAATCGGCTTCAAAAATCTCGGACTAGCAATCATCGACGAACAGCATCGATTTGGAGTAAAACAACGTGCAAAACTAAAAGAAATTGGAAAAAGCCCCCATTTACTCAGCCTCTCCGCTACCCCCATCCCGCGAACACTTGCAATCACAGTCTACGGCGACCAAGACCTCTCAATCATCGATGAGATGCCCCCAGGACGACAAAGAATAATTACACGCATCGTCCCCGAAGAAAAACGACAAGATGCATACAGATGGATTGAAGATCAAGTCAGAAAAGGACGCCAAACTTTCGTAATTTGCCCACTCATTGATGAATCCGACTTCTTAGAGGTCAAATCCGTCCTGCAGGAGTACGAGAGACTCTCGGAACACATCTTTAAAGATCTTTCAGTCGGACTTCTTCATGGACGCCTCAAACAGGAAGAAAAAGACCAAATAATGGAAGACTTCAATGAAAATAAAACAAACATTTTAGTCTCAACATCGGTGATAGAAGTAGGCATCGACGTTCCCAATGCCACTATAATGATAATAGAAGGCACGGAACGCTTTGGCCTCGCACAACTCCACCAATTCCGTGGACGAGTTGGTAGGGGAGAGCACCAATCTTATTGCTTCCTATTCACAGACAAGCTTGCTACAGACGGGCTAAAACGCCTAAAAGCCATGGAAAAACATCATAGTGGATTTAAATTAGCAGAAATAGACCTGGAAATCAGAGGCCCAGGAGAAATCTACGGAGTAAGACAAAGCGGGATCCCTGATTTAAAGATGGCTAGCTTGACAGATTCCGAGCTTATTGCGAGAGCACGCGCACGCGCAGAGGGAATTTTGAAAAAAGATAACAAACTTTTAAATTACGAAAAACTTTCACAAAAATTTTCAGAAATTCCAGAAGTTTACGTGAAAGACTAATACAAATTGTGAGAATCCAGTCGTAAGCAAAAATCCTTTAAAAAAGTTGAGAAAACGCAAGAAGAGATGATCTAGATATCAACTTTTTTGTCAAAACGCCTTAGATCGCAAGTTTTAACTATAGGGCTTGCACAAGCCAAAACAGGGACCTCCGGGACAGCACGAAACAGGTTCCTAGACCAATCAGAACACAAGACCAAAGGAACCATTTATAACAATGCTAACCTACGGGGATTTCGTCAACCCATCAGGCTTAACTTTGCACAAGATACATTGTGCAAACCAAAGACTACTGCCTCTGCTTGTCTAGTTTCCTATCCCTTAAAATATTTTTTATTAAAGCCTCGGTACTCCATCTCCCAATTACAACGTGATTATCATCTTCAAGCCCTCCATTCACACAAAAATTAAATTCACGCAAATCATCTTCTTTAGCAACCTCGTCCACGTCGGTAACTTTCAATTTATCAACACAGGCCTCCCCTGCTTGCCTCCTATCCGCATTCTGTCTCTGATGATGCACGAGACCCTAATCTATCCATATTTATAATGTTTTATATTGATACAAATCACCGTCTTTGAAGCCCAGTTTTCTATAATATTCTCGAACTCCAACCCCGCTGATTACCGCTAATTTAGATAAATTCTCAGATTTTGTCAACTCGCCAGCTTTCTCGATTAGTTTCCTGCCATATCCCTTATGCTGACCGGCCTTTTTATTCTTCCCCCCCACCTTCAAGTGCTCTCCGAAAACATGAAGCTCACGAATAATCGAGGATCCAGCCAACTCCGGAATCCAGTACTCAGACGGAATTCTCAAACGTAAAAACCCAACAATCAAATCCTTTTTCACATCTTCAAAACTAACAAAATACTCCTTCCCTCCAGAAGATTCGTATTCGCGTACAATAAGCTCAACATCTTCAACATTATAATCCTCACCTTTCAACTCTCTGCACCTGATGCATCGACATTCCATACCTCGTTCTTTCATATCCGCTTGCACATATTGGCGTAAATTAGACACCTTGCTGCCTCCAATTATACTTTCTGCAGGAATGTCGCGATACAACCGAGTAATCCTGCAATATTCAGGAACAATTGACTTGAATTTAACCAGTAAATCAATCAACTCCTCATTAGAATAAGTTTTGTGCTTCCCATCTCTGTACAATTTCTCAAGAGGCGAATAAGGAACAACAACACACGGATAAATTTTCAACCAATCTGGCCGAAAATCAGGATCATCAAAAAGGGCTCGAAACATCTCGAAATCCTTCTTCAAATTACTCCCGTACATATTAGGCATAAAATGAGCGTTGATTTTGAACCCAGCATCTTTCAAAAGCTTCATTGCCTTGCGTACATCAGCAACAGTGTGTCCCCTATTATTCATCTTATAAATCTCATCATCAAGACACTGTACACCTATTTCAACCTTAGTAACACCAAGCCCCCTAAAGTACTTCAACTCCTCTTTGCTCACATAATCAGGCCTCGTCTCAACAGATAACCCCACACATCTATGCTTCGCAGTTTCATTAATCTTTTGGATATCTTTCAAAGACTTTACCCCCCTCCCCTGTCTACTCTTGTCTACTCCCCCGGCATCACTGTTTAACCCGTTAAACACTCCTTTCACAAAATCCGTCTGATATCTGCGTGGATAAAAATTGAATGTCCCCCCAGCAATAATCATTTCAATTTTATCAGTAGGATGACCAGTCTTTTCAAGACCGCGAAGTCGAGAAACAGCCTGTCTACAAGGATCAAAATCATTCAAAATAGCCCTCATAATAGCAGGTTCATTACTCAAATAACTCTTTGGCATCTCGGGCTCCTTTGGACAATAAATGCATTTACCAGGACAATCAAAATCCTTAGTTATGACAGTGACAGACGCGATACCAGAAAGACTCCTCACTCCTCTTTTCCTAATCAATTTCTCAAACCACCCCTCAGCCTTAACACCACCATCCCCCACTAATTCATTGTAAGCCTTCAAAATTTCTACACTTGTAAGACTCGATATTACATATTTAGTAGAAAAACGGTTTTTCAGTTTTTGTAGTTCACGACGATCAGAGATATTCTCCCTTATCGCTTGTTTAACAAACTTTCTAGCTATATCATTAATCTGCATATTTCTTGAATTAAGCTTGCCAATTCTACCATGAGAGAAAAAACAGCAAAAGGAATACTCAAAGGTGTAAAAAAAACATACAGCATCATTGCTGAAGATTTTTCAAAAACCCGAAGAAGAGACTGGGCAGAATTTAAAGAAATCCTTCCCCACATCAATCCCGGCAATAAAGTTGCAGACATCGGATGCGGTAACGGTAGATTTTTCGCATTCTTAAATAAAAAACTCAAAACCAAGTACACAGGAATCGACAACTCTACTCCCCTACTCCAAGAAGCACGCCGACTACACAAGGCCAAATTCATAAAAGGAGACCTACTCAAACTCCCCCTAAAGCCAGAAACACAAGATGCAGTAGTGTGTATAGCCTCCCTCCACCACATCCCCTCCCCTACTCTCCGCAAAAAAGCAATCTTAGAACTCGCACGCATAACCAGACCAAAAGGCAAACTCTGCCTCACTGTATGGAACCTTCTCCCCCAAGAAAGATACAAAAAACAGGTTGTAAAAGCATTGCTAAAATGGTTGTATACTCTCGGAAAGTATGAACGTCGAGGATTATTTATCCCATGGGGAAGCGAACGACTTCCACGATACTATTACGCATTCAAAGACAAAGAACTCGAAAACCTACTCAATCCACATTTTAAAATCATAAAAAAGGCAAAAGGCAAAAACCTACTCTACATATGCGAGAAAAAGTAAAAATTTTAGGAGTAAATTTCGATCGGATAACAACAAAAGATACTCTAGAAAAAATATCAGACTGGCTAGAACCAGGGTTCCACTTCAAGAAAAAACACATAATAGTAACCCCAAATCCGGAATTCCTTCTCGAAGCACAAAAAGATAAAAAATTCCGACGAATCCTCAACAAAGCAGACTTAAGTATTCCCGATGGAATAGGAATTCTTTGGGCATCAAAATTCAAACAGATAACCACGCCATCAGACTCAAAAATTAAAAAATTCTCAAAGTGGGTAGTCAGCCTCGGGATGATCCCTCTAAGCAAAAACTATACAAAGACAGTTCTCCCCGAACGCGTGACCGGCACCGATTTAATGCAGAAAATTTGCAAGCTCGCAGCAGAAAAGAAAAGTAAAGTTTTCCTACTTGGCGCAGGTAAAGGAGTAGCAGAAAAAGCGGCAGAAAAACTCATTAAAAAATACCCAAAACTTCAAATAGTCGGGACCTACGCAGGAACTCCAAAACACCGACACGACAATAAAATTCTCAGAAAAATAAACGAAGCCAAACCAGAAATATTGTTTGTCGCATACGGAGCCCCAGCCCAAGAAAAATGGATCAATCGAAATTACAAACTGATCCCAACCTTAAAACTCGCCATGGGCATAGGGGGTGCTTTCGACTTTATAGCAGGAATCCGTCGCCGAGCACCAGCCTCAATGCGAAAAGCTGGTCTAGAATGGCTCTACCGCCTCTGCAAACAACCTTCGCGAATAAAAAGAATCGCAAAGGCAACAATCGTATTCCCAATAAAAATCTTTACTTCTTCTTCTTCCCACCCTTCTTCGCATCCAAAATCTGGTGCAAATAAGGAGTGATTTTTTCAACAACCGTACTAACGGCTTTCAAAGGAGTAACAACCGAAGTTCTAACCCTGTTTGTTACATCATTCACATCATCCAAAATCTTTGACACGTCACGAAGAATAAAAATCGCATACAAAAGCGCCATCGACAAGAAAATCACCAGTATAATAAATCCAATTGCAAACGACATATGCATTACATCTGTAGAGGTCTCAAACATAAGAACAAGGTTAATTTTTTGTTTTATCTAGATATATTATAACATTTTTCGCACCAATTCGTCCACCACCTTTGGGTTAGCCTTCCCCTTCATCTCCTTCATAACCTGCCCAATAAGAGACCCAATAGCACGATCTTTCCCTTTTTTAAAATCCTCAACCGTATCTGGATTCGCATCTACAACCTTTTTACAAACTTTTTCAATTTCCACGGTATCGCTGATCTGTTCCAACCCTTTCGCCTTAACAATCTTCGCGGGGTCCTTCCCGCTCTTGTACATCTCTTCAAAAACCTCCCCCTTCGCGGCATTATTTGAAACAACACTATCAATAACCATTTTCAAGAGATTTCCCATCATCTGAGCAGTAACCTTCTGATCAGAAACAGAAATCAATTCTTCTTTCAAATGCTTCATTAAAATAGTCAAAACAAACGAAACAGCCAACTTCGCATCACCACAAACTTTCACAACCTCCTCGTAATAATCAGCCAGCGCTTTGTCTGCAGTCAAAATACGAACATCGTCATTATTCAAACCATATTCCTTGCCAAACCTTTTAGCCTTATCAGTAGGCAGTTCAGGAAGCTCAGCCTTCAATCTCTCAATCTCTTTTTTTGAAATAATAACCGGAGGAATATCAGGTTCCGGGAAATAGCGGTAATCACTACTATCCTCTTTTTCCCTCATTACATATATTTCTTGTTTATCATCATTCCACCCCACAGTAAGATCTTTTTCTTGTATCACCCCATCCTCCCAAAAACTCGTCTGTCTATCAATCTCCGTCGCAATGGCATTTTCAAGAGAACGGAAAGAATTCAAATTCTTAATTTCACTCCGAGCATTCAATTTCTTCGAACCTTTCTCCCGAATAGAAACAGATGCATCAAAACGCATCATCCCTTTTTCCATATCTGCTTCACTCGACCCTACATACCTCAAAATCTTCTGGACCTCCCGAGCATAAGCCCCCGCCTCCTCGGTAGAATGCATATCAGGCTCACTAACAATCTCCATCAAAGGAGTCCCCGCTCGATTAAAATCAACTAAAGTTCCTCCTTTAACATGAGTCAACTTCCCTGCATCATCTTCAAGATGCAAGCGAGTTATACGAACTTTTTTCTTTTTCCCATTTACGTCAACTTCTATAAATCCATTCTCAGAAATAGGTTGATCAAACTGAGAAATCTGAAAACCCTTCGGAGAATCCGGATAAAAATAATTCTTTCGATCAAACTTAGAAAACTCCTTAACCTTACAGTCCAAAGCCAAAGCCGCTTTCAAACCTTTGACTAAGGCATCCTCATTCAAAACAGGCAACATCCCAGGGAACCCCATGCATACAGGGCATGTATTTATATTTGGCGATTTATCAAAAGAATCATTGTCACATCGACAAAACATCTTCGTCTTTGTAGAAATCTGTGCGTGAATCTCCAACCCGATGACAGCTTCTAATTCAGCCATAAAAATTAAATTAACTTTTCAACAGCGATTATAACCTTTTTCTCTAAAGCCTTCAAAGTAGAATTATTTTCTAACTCCGCATCGACCCTAACAGGAGTATTCGCGAGCCCCAAAACATTATCCGCGATCCCCTCAGAAAACCCTCTCGTCTTAATCAAAAACTTACGAATTTCAGGAACAGGCCGATCAATCCATAAGATTTTATCAACAATCTGCCCCAAAAACTTCTCGTCAAAATATATAGCCTCAACAGCAATTTTCTCTCCCTCATCACATTTATCAATTATTTTAGAAATCTCGCTCAAAACAAGAGGATGAATCAATGTATTCAAAATCTTCAGCTTTTTGACATCTTTAAAAACAACTTTGCGCAACTTCCCCCTGTTTACAGTTCCATCTTTTTTCAAAAACTCTTCACCAAAAAAATCAGTAATTTTCCTCTGTCCAGCCCCACCAGCTTCATAAAGATTGTGAACAATCTTATCGGAATCAATAGTCACCCACCCTTGCTCATGAAGTATATTTAAAACCTCAGTCTTCCCAGAACCGATTTTGCCACAAATACCCAAAACAAAATTATTCTTTCCCATAAGTTAAAGTTTCGCACCTAAATCATTCATAGCTTTTTTAAAAACCCCGAGAGCTCTGCGAGCCTCCTTTGCAGGCAAGTCCATTCCAAGCTCATGAGCAATCTTATTTCTCAACTTATGAGCAGACCAAACACTATTAATATCAGTAAAATACGCTCCTCCCTTCTTTAACTTCTCCCCCAAGCTAAGCCTACTAAATTTCGCGCCTCCCCTCTTAGTCAAACAGTAATCCAAAAGCTTATCACCTTCCATAACGGCAACCCTCGGATCCTTCTCAAAAGAATCCAATATGCGATACCAATGCGAATTGATGTAAGCATGGTCCTTTTTAGTAAATTTGCTCGCCTTCCTCTTGCGCCACATCCAGATCATAAGAGCAAAATAAACAACGAGAAAAATCGGAACCAAAATGTAAACGTAAATCATTATTTTTCGTATTTAGTGCCATGCTTCTTAGCATGAGTAGCTATCATCTCCGCCAACATACCTTTCAGAGATTCATGATCAGTAAAAGATTTATCCTTAATAAACTTCTCCTGACACTTCATTATAGTACGATCAACCTTTCTCGGATTAGCGGCATCATTTAGATTGATCTGCAATCCCATCCCCATCTTATCTATAACTATGTCTCCATAATTCAACATGGTAGGCAAGAAACCGGTAATAGTGTAAGAAATCCCGTCTATCATGTGATATTCAATTCTTTTGGAAGTATTGTCAAAAACTCCCCTTCTCTCAATATCAATAATCCCTACATTAGTAATCAATAGACAATCATAATACCATTCAAAGAACTTAAGAAAATAATACCCAATCCCAACAAGAAACCACAAAGCAAAGATAGGCCAAAGAACCGGGAAAAAGTAGAAAAGTACCAAAGGAGGAAGAAGACAAAAGGTCACCGGCTTCCAAAGTTTCACCTTTAAAATAAACCAATGCCTATACGCGACATCATAAATAACTTCTCCTTCATCAAGATGTCGACTATACAAAAAATATTTAACCTTCATACATAAATTATAATATTTTTCCTTTACTTTTGCAATGAAGCGATTAATATTCGAAGGATGGAAATCCTGAAAAAGCACAAAAAGCAAATCCTCTGGATAGTCGACCTAATAGTAAATGTAGTCGTAATATTTGGGATTCTACTCCTCTTTTCAAAATTCATAGCAACCCCTTTTGACATCTACGGCCCTTCGATGTGCAACAATTTAAACTTCATTAAAGAAGAATGCGTTAAGGAATACGGAGAAAAAATAATCATAAACAAAGCAGGATATTACGTATCAGAACCAGGGAGAGGAGACATAGTGATCTTCACTCCAAAAACATCAGCCGAAAAATACTTCATAAAAAGAATAATCGGACTGCCAGGAGAAACAGTAGAAATTTTAAATGGCGAAGTTTACATAACAAACGATCACAACCCAACAGGCACAAAGTTGGAAGAGACATACCTAAACGAATCAAACAAAGGCCATACACAGTCCTTCTCTTCAGGAAACAAAGTATTCCACGTTCCAGAGGGAGAGTATTTTGTCTTAGGGGACAATAGAGGGGCTAGCACAGACTCTAGAACATGTTTCAACAATCCATACGGGGGAGGGTGTAAAAACGGAACAGAAGAAGCTTTTGTGCCAAAATCAAGTCTCGAAGGAAGAGCATGGGTTGCTTGGTGGCCAATCCCCAACATGAGAACCATAGATAAAATAGAATATCCAGAACTATTGCCTCAGAAATCTTCTTTGGAAGCAAAATAAAACTCCAAAAGAACAGCCGCAGAAATTAAAAGCCCTCCCGACCACCAGGTCAAAACATTTAGCATAAGCAAAACAAGACAACATACAGCAATAAGACTCAACAAAATCCCCTGTCTCAAAGAGATATTTATATGCAAATAAAAAACCTCATTTTTATAGAGCCACATCCGAAAAAAATACCCAACCAAGGTAAAAGTACAACTCAGCGCAATGAATAAACTCATGTAAAAAAATGCCAAAGCTATAGAGGTAGATTCATAAGGATTAAATTTAAAAATCACCGTACCAAAAGCTACCCAAGCCAAAAGACCAGCTCCAGCAATAACCAATAAATAATTTCTATGAATCATCTTTTTTTGGTTTTTGAGATATTTTTTTTAACACCAAAGGAATATTCTTGAAATCTTCAAACAAAACATCCTTTTTGCGAGGATCATATAAAGCAACCGCAGGATGATACATCGGTAAATAAACCTGTTTTTCTTGCCAAATTCCCTTGTAAACCTTAGGGCTTCCATGAGCCTCTGAAATTTTCAGACCAGACAAAAATCTATTCATAGAATGCCTCCCCAAAGTCACTATAATCAAAGGCTTTATAGATTTGACCTGCTGAACCAAATAAGGCCAACAAGCATCAATCTCCTCGGGAAAAGGATCTCTATTATCTGGAGGACGACATTTGACAACATTGGTTATAAAAACATCATCTCTCGTAAGTCCAATACTCTCTATCAACTGAGTCAAAAGCTTCCCAGCGGCACCAACAAAAGGCTTACCCTGTAAATCCTCATCTTTCCCAGGCCCCTCCCCTATAAACAGAATCCTAGATTTAGAATTGCCAGCTCCAGGCACGGAATTAGTTCGTCCCGAACACAAATTGCATTTAGAACAATTACTTACGTCATTACAAATTGATTTTAGGGTACTCATATTTTATACATGTGAATGATGTCTCCCCCAAAGCCCAGCTACATACAGCCCAAGTCCAAACAAAAATACAGAAACAGCGTAAATTAGCGCCTTCTCCAAAACAAGCAATAAAAATCCCTTCAAAAACCAAACCAGCGAACTGACTTCCCCAACAGTAAAGGCATCAGATTCTGCCATCACAGCGCGTGAAACTATATCCGGAAGTTGGTAGAGAACAAAAAACAAAATAATCACCAATATAGCTCCAGACAAAAGCGGCTTGGAAACCCATCTCAAAATTTTGTGCCAAGGTTTCAGTGCCACCAACGCAATCACTAACAAAAGAAGTATCTCTATAACAGTTATCATCCACCAAACTTGCCACAACAATCCCTTCGACAAAGTCGTCCCAGAAAACAGCTCCAAATCTTGCTTATAAATCTCAAAACTCACAACTTTAGAGGGGAGAGAACTGATGACATCCCTGTCTAATGTAGCTAAAACCATAGACGTAAAATCTTCAACAGGAAACTCGGGAGGAATACAATTTAGTTCACTCTCCACGAACTGAGCCGGATCTTCGCACTTAGGAAGAGTGTCATACAATTTACTTACAACATTCTCCGCAAAATCAGGCAATCTCGCCAAAATAACAGTAAGATCCAGAGTAACAACTGCAATTCCATCTTCATCGAATTCAGGTTCAGTAACTTGCTCAATAAAAGGAACCAGTAACAACCTGAAATCCTCAGCAGTTAATAATTTTTGAAACTCATTTTTGATCTCATCTTCAGTGAAAAACTTCTGAAAATCATCACTTTGCCTGTAAACAACACTCCCCATCACATCAACCGTAGTTTCATAAAACTCCTTAGAAACCTCTTCTCCATAAAAATCCGAATCAAGAACAGTATTGAGAACAACAAAAAGAATAGAAGAAGACAGAAAAACAATAGAAAAAATCAAGGAAAGTATGCCAGCAAAAATAGACCGAATCATAGAAACCTGTTAGAAATACCGAAGGGTAATTTATCACAAGCCATTACAAATTCAAAGGCTGAGATTCAAGCTCGTCAGAATCTATTCTATAATGGACCTCTTCTTTAATTTTTCCAGGAACAGAAAATCCAGCAGCTTTTGGGTGTCCTCCTCCTCCAAATCGCTTAGCAATTTCAGACAAATCAACATCATCTCTTCGCGTCCTGAAGGAACCCTTTACGTTTTTCCCCTCTTCTCTCACCAAAAGCGCGAAATCAACGTCAGGCACCATATTCAAGTAATCAACAGCACCAGACAATTGCTCTCCATTTTCAGAGTCACTGCACACATCCCCTTTTCTCATGACAGACAGAATAAAGTTATCATCCGTAACCCTAGCATTAAGGAAAGCCTTACCCCAAAGCCTAAGAGCAGGAATAGAATTAGACCTAAAAAGAGATTTTATAATAGGCGAAATTTTCGCTCCCTTACTAAGAAGCTCGCTAGCGACAGCATAGACTTCTCCGGATGTATTCGAATGCATAAAGCTTCCAGTATCGTTATAAAGTCCTGTTATCAAACAAGTCGCAATATCTGAAGTAATCTCAACATCCAAATACTTGAAAATATCATAGATAATCATCGTAGCCGAGGCACTTTTATCATCAACAATATTTATATGTCCAAAATTGTCATTAGAAGCATGATGATCAATATTCACGATGAGAGGCCCATTTCCTGAAAGCCCACCTTTCGCAACTATCTCAGGATGATCAACATGGAAATCAGTCATATACCTGGCCCCACAATCCAAGATGAGAACAATATCATGATCCAAAGGATTTATGTCCTTTTCTATCTCATCAACGTGAGGCAAAAAACGGTACCTCTTAGAAGCCTTATCAACACACGCCAATTTAATATCCTTTCCTAATGTCTCAAGCCAAATTTTCATAGCACACATCGACCCAAGTGCATCCCCATCTGGCTTTCTGTGCCCGATCACAAGGATTTTTTGAGACTGCTTTACTTCTTTCCAAAATTGTTCGTATAATTCTTTCATATGTGTTTAAAAATTTTAGGAAGTATTATACTTGAATTCAGGAATTTTGCAAGGGGTAAAAAGCGCGTACTTTAAAATTCCTTTTTAATGACTGTTGATGTATATTCCAGGCAATGAAAATATACTATTTTGGAACACCAAAATTTGCCGTTACCCCCTTAAAAGCTCTCGCAAACAGCGCAGGATTCAAGGTCCAAGCTGTGGTCACACAACCAGATAAGCCGGGAAATAGAGGGAAGATCACTCCCCCACCAGTAAAAACAGCCGCAGAAGAGCTAAACCTTCCAGTCCTGCAACCACAAAAAATAGATTCCGCTCTAATTGAGAAAATAAAAGAAGATTCTCCGGATGCAATAATAGTGGTCGCTTACGGGGGGCTGATCCCAAAAGAGCTCTTGGGTATACCTAAACACGGCTGTATAAATATCCACCCATCTCTACTCCCAAAATACAGAGGTGCATCACCCATCCAGGAAGCATTATTGAATGGCGACACGGAAACAGGAGTAGCAATAATGAAGCTTGATGAAGAGCTGGACCACGGAGGAATTTACATGATCAAAAGAGTACCAATAGAAAAATCTGACACCTTCGAAACCTTATCCTACAAACTAGCAGGAATATCAGCGGTCATGCTTCCTTTCACCCTAAAAGACATTGAAAACAAAACTCTATCGCCCATCAAACAAGATGATTCACGTGCAACTTTTTGTCGCAAAATAAAGAAAGAAGACGGGGAAGTCGACTGGAACCGCCCAGCCCAGGAAATCTTAAATCAAATCAAAGCTCTAAACCCATGGCCATCAACATACACCGAAATTAAAGGGAAAAAACTAAAGATACTCGAAGCAATGTCCACGCCTTCTGAGACAAAATCAACTCCGGGAACAATCGAAGTTCTGAGCAAGGAAGTGTTTGGATTTCACACAAAAGACAACCTCCTTACACCCACGCTCCTCCAGCTCGAAGGAAAGTCCGAAATGACCACAAAAGAATTTCTCAACGGATATAGATCACTCCTGTAATTGCTCGTAATAATCCGTATTCAGCGGCACCACATATCCCTCCTGCGGTAACATAAGATTTATCATATCCTGAACAGCAGTGAGAACATTTTTTGCAGATCCACCATTATTCACAGTGTCTATAGCATTGGAGAAAATCCCTTTATATTCAAGATAATCAGTAACCGGAAAGCTCTCGGCATACCCAATCTGATCCGCAAAAACCCCGTAGACAGGGTCCAATCTTTGCTCAGCAATTAGGTCCCTTCTACTTGTAGGTTTATGTGTCTTTTCAAAATAAAATCTTTCACTCTCTGGAGTAGTCAAAAAGGTAATAAAATCCCAAGCGGCCTCAGAAAAATCACTAGTCCGAGCCACCCCCAAAGCAAAATAATTTGCATACGTATCCCTCTTATCAGTCGATTCCGTTGGATCAACCACCTGCGGCAAATTAGCAGTTTTTATCGCCGAAATATCAATAACTTGCTCCCCCACAGAACTCTTAAGATTTCTTTCCTCCAAAATCTGGCCATAAGTATGAGAATATCCAAAAATCATAGAAACCTCCCCCTTAACAAATGCCTCGATGTCACCATCCATATGTTCATTCCATGCATAATGCTTCTGCGATTTGTTAGCAAAACTTGTATAAAACTCAAGCGCGTCAGAGGCCGGAGTCTTGCCTCCGGTAATCGAATTAGTAAAGAGAGCTTTTGACATAATGTCATCATAAAAAACAGTTCCGTTCTGAATCATTAGTGCATACAAAATATCAACAGAATCTGAAACGTTCTCAGTAAGCCCCATAGCTATCCCTGCAACTTCGAAACGAGAAGGAATATTTGCATTTTTAACCAATGCATATACATCATTTTTTATCCCAGACCACGTCGCAGAAGGCTTGCTCTGATTAGGAAGCCTATCCTCAAAATGATCATTGTTATAGTAAAGAGCCAAAGTATCAACATACATCGGCATCCCATAGACTTGCACAATCCCGTCACTGTCAGTCGTCGCAAGATCACGAGCAGCCACATCAACAAAAGTGTCCATAAATCCTTCAAGAGTTCCCTGGGTAGAAGGCATCTGAGCTAACTTTTTCTTATTTTTTACAAACCAAGTATTTGGCATAACAAAAATATCAGGCCCCTCCCCTTCAGCAAGTTCATTCAAAATCCTCTTCTCATATTTCTCAAAGTCATCAAATCTCTTGTAAACAATCCTAGTGTAAGGATTGTCAGCCAAATACTGCTGCATCAACGGTTCAAACACCTCGGATTCATCAAACATATTATAGAATACAATCTCTTTTTCGGTTTTATCAACAGGGTCCGCAGGATCTTTTGTCCTAAAAAGTGAACATCCCGAAGAAAACACCAAAACAGCGACCAACAAATAAACAAAAGGTTTTTTGAAAAATTTCATAAGGCTGAGGTTAAAGCACAATAGTTTGCAATTCTCCGCAATTATAAAGAGTTCCCTCTAAATCGTCCAGAGGGAACTCTCAAAAATTAAGCGGCAACAGCTTTAGCCTCAGCTTCCGCCTCCTCAGGCTCAACCGAAACATCTTTTACATTCACTTCAACATTGCCCTTTTTATTCTTGTAAACAAGGACATTCAACTTATCAAGAACAATCTCGGTGGAAAATTTCTTTTTCCCATCCTTGTCCTCGTAACTTGAATTTTGAAGACGCCCATCAACATAAACAGGAGTCCCCTTTACAAGATACTGCGCACAAACATCAGCCAACTTCCTCCACGCAACAATCTTGTGGTAGTCAACTGCTTCCTTTTTTTTCCCATCGTCTGTGCGCCAATCCCTGTTGGTCGCGACAGGAAAAGTAGCCACAGAAATACCCGACTCAGTAGTCCTGACATCAGGATCCGCAGCGAGATGCCCTATCAACATCATACGGTTCAAACTTCTCATAATGAAAAGGTTAAAAAATAATACACTCATAGCTTAACCCCCCGTTCTCAAGTATTTCTCAAATTTTCCTCAATTTTTTCTTAAAAAAATCTTAAATTTAGGTTAAACTCTAAACCCACTAATTAAGAAAACCAGAATGTTCACAGGAATAATCAAATCGAAAGGAAAAATCGTCGAAATAAAAAGATCGAAAGACGAAACCGAAATTGTAATCGAATCGGATGAAATCTTCGAAAACAAAGAAATCGGCAACTCGATAGCAGTTGACGGGGTATGCCTAACAATTACAAAAATTGACGGCAAAAAAGCTCATTTCAACCTGATGAACGAAACATTGAAAGCAACAAAACTAAAAAACGCAAAGAAAAACAATGAAGTAAACCTAGAACCAGCCTTGTCATTCGGAGAAGGGCTGGACGGACATTTAGTACAGGGACACATCGATAACACAGGGGAAGTCACGGAAATACGCAAAGAAAAAGGCCAAACAGTTCTCCGCTTGAGTTTCCCGAAAGAATTCAGGAAATACTTGTCTTTAAAAGGATCCATCACAATAAACGGGGTTAGCCTCACGATCTCATACCTAGATGATAACAGCCTCGAAGTATGCCTCGTAGAACACACGTCAAAAATAACAACACTTTCAACTCTCAAAAAAGGCGATGAAGTAAATCTCGAATTCGACGCAATTGCCAAATATATAAAATCACTACTGGACTCAAGAGAAAACGAGGTGAAATATGAGTTTTTAAAAGACCGTGGATTTATCTAAAACATATGCAAACAGACCAAAATCAACAACTCAAAATCCCCAACGGAGAAAATTTAAAAATCTCCATCCTACTCCCCTATTTCAATGAAAAAATAGGACTTGAGCTTTACGAAAACACTCTCGAGACATTAAAAGCAAACGGAACAAAAGAAGAAAATATAAAATTAATAAGAGTCCCTGGAGCATTAGAACTCCCTTTTGCCGCACAGAAAGAAATCAAAAACTCTTCTCCGGATGGTATCATCGCCCTTGGAGTCGTCATCAAAGGAGAAACTGACCACTATGATTACGTATGTGGAGAAACGCTCCGCGGATTGATGGATGTCCAACTCAAATTAGAAACACCAATAGTTTTTGGATTATTAACATGCGAAACAGAAAAACAGGCAACAGATCGAGCATCAAAAGAAGGCTTGAATAAAGGGAAATCCTTCGCTGAGACAGCACTCATTCAGACCATATAATAATTTTTCACCCCATTCAATCATGCCACTCAAAACAATTGAAGACCTAAAGGATCTGAACAGCAAAAGAGTAATCCTCCGAGTTGATTTCAACACCCCACTAACCGAACCCGACGAGAATGGACATAGAGAAGTTGCTGACGATACGAGAATAGTTGAGGCCCTCCCCACAATAAAATATCTCTTAAACGAAGGAGCAAAGCTGATCCTGGTCAGCCACCTGGGACGCCCGGAAGGGGAAATTATTGACGAACTAAGACTCGACCCAATCGCAAGAGCTCTCGAAAAACTACTAGAAAATCCTGTAAAAAAATTAGACGCAGTAACAAGCGACTCGACACACAAAGAAGTTGAAAGAATGAAACCAGGCGAAGTCCTCCTTCTGGAAAACGTCCGGTTTCGATCCGACGAAAAAGAATGCACACCACAATTTGCAAAAGAATTAGCCTCTCTGGCAGATATTTACGTAAATGATGCCTTCGGTACAGCTCACAGGCGCCATGCATCAACTACAGGAATAGCAGAGCATCTCCCAGCATATGCAGGCTTCTTAATGGAAAAAGAAGTCGAATCCCTAAGCAAGGTGTTAGACAACCCCGAACATCCATTAACAATGGTATTCGGAGGAGCAAAAATGGACTCAAAAATCGGCGTAATAAGGAACTTCATCGGGAAAGCAGACCATATACTGGTTGCAGGCGGCATCGGGAACACATTTCTTACCGCCTCTGGCCACAATCTCGGCGAATCACTCGTACAACACGATATGGTAGACCTCGCCCGCGAAATAATGATGGAATGCCAAGAATACAAAACAAAAATTATTCTCCCACATGATCTCATCGCCGCAGACGACTGCACAGATGACACAGAAACAGTAAATGCAGGAGTCGAAGACTTTATTGGAAACATGAAAGCTTTCGACCTCGGTAAATGGAGTGCAGAGAAATTCTGCAACATGATCACAGATTCCAAAACAGTAATATGGAACGGACCTGTAGGTGTCTTCGAAAAAGAACCATTCCGCGAAGGAACACACGCTATCGCAGAATGCATCGCAAAACACGAATGCACATCAATACTTGGCGGTGGAGACACGATCAGCGCATTAAAATCATTCAACATCCCCGTCGAATCATTCACTCATATCTCCACAGGTGGCGGAGCATCCCTGGAGTTTCTAGAAGGAAAAACACTACCTGGAATTGAAGCGCTTCTTCAAAACTAACTTACCCCAAAACCGAAGCCTCAGGCCTATGAGGGGGCCTAAATTTGATGTCGGTATGCTTTTCAACAATTTTCTTAAATCTATCATTCCACTTATGGAAAACCCTATCTGAAAACGCATAAATACCATAAGTAATAAAATATGCGCCAAAGACATCAATAGAATAGTGGATATGCATCACAAGCACAGTAACAGCCATCACGACGGACCCAATCAAGCAAAACCACTTAAACTTAAAATTCCTAAAAATAAGCGCACCTAAAAACGCATTTCCAACATGCCCAGAAAAGAAGAGATCATTCATGAAAAAATATCTTTCAAACATCCCCTCATCCATCAATAACTCAGGATTCTGCAAATAAATAAGACCCTCTGGTGGCCCCAAATGAGTAAGAAGAATAAAACCAGCCCTTACAATAGCAAAAATCCCATAAGTTTTTAAAGTCCATGGAGCCATCTCTGGCCTCACAAAAACAGCATAGCCCGCGACAGGAAGCAGGATCATCCACGTTCCCCATGTAAACAAAAACGACAAGTCATACGTGGGAATACGATCCAAAATAAAATCCCCAACACTTACAACCTGAAACATTTCATCATTATACCGCGCGGCAGAAACCAAAACATATTGCCCAAAAAAGAAAATGAACACCGCAAAAAAGAACGCGAAAACAAAACTCTTGTCCTTAAAAAGAGCAGTCCACTTGTCATTGAGGTTATTCCTAAATTTCATGAAAGATTTAAACATCTATGCCTTTTTACCAGATTTTGGAGACTTCTTCAAAGGTTTTTCCGGAGACTTGTCTCCATCATCATCCCCCACTCCACTCCATCTCATAATCTTATCCTCAACTTCTTCCCTGTTTTTCGAGTAACGTTCGCGAGAAACTTTCCTGACCTTATCAGCCCGCGCAACATTAGGCTCATCAGCGATCGGAGGCATGGTATCAAAAGAAAAAGTTTTAGAAGGCATGTTATCAATCAAAAGACGTGAATAAGCGGTAAATTTACTCATTCCCACCAAATCCGGAGGCAAAACCTCCTCCCCAAATTGCTGAGAAATATATTCTGCATCATCAAACCCAACCTGCATGGACGCAAGGGAACCAACGTTCCCAAAAACAGCATCCTTCACTTCATCAGGCATCTGCGCAATATATTGATTTGCCATAGTCAAACTCAATTTATATTTTCTGGCCTCAGACAAAATAGTAGCAAACGCATCAGTCGCAAAGTTCTGGAACTCATCCACATACAAATAAAACGGCTTACGATCCTTCTCAGGAATACTTGCCCGGCTCATCGCATCAAGCTGGAATTTGGTAATCATCATCGATCCAAGAAGCGATGAATTATCCTCTCCTATTTTTCCTTTAGATAAGTTAACAATAACAATCTTACTTTTGTCCATAGCGAACCTAAGATCAATCGCACTCTTCGGCTGTCCCACGATATTCCTAATAATAGGACTAGCCAAAAACTGTCCAACTTTATTCAAAATTGGCGAAATTGCCTCAATTCTCATCCTGTCCTGCATCTTTTCAAATTCATTAACCCAGAAACTCTTCACAATCGGATCTGTAACCTTAGAAACAATCTTTTTTCGGAAAACATCATCCTGCAAAATACGAGTAATTCCAAGCATAGTCGTGCCAGGATATTCAAGCAAAGATAGAATAGTATTCCTCAAAATATGCTCTAACCTCGGCCCCCAACTGTCAGCATAAATTTTCTTAAATATTCCAACAAGTCCACTACAAACAATCGTATTAAAAGCCGGATCAATATTTTCGAGCATATTAAAGGCAACCGGATAATCACGATCAGAAGGCTCAATCAAAACCACATCATTTGTTCTACTTGCTGGAATAAACCCAAGAACAGTATCAGCAAGATCACCATGTGGATCAATAACACCAACCCCTTTACCCTCAACAATGTCAGAATAAACCATATTCTCCAAAAGGGTCGATTTCCCCATACCGGTTTTACCGATGATATAGATATGTCTCATCCTGTCCACATCCTTAATTCCAAATTCAGCTCTATGCCCCCTGAAATTGGTTTTTCCAACAAGAGTGAACCCATCCCCCTTTTCGATGTTTTGCTTGGTAGGAAGATCAACTGGCGGCTCAAGCTTACGACTTCTCACCCAAGATATATTCGGTGTTTTGACAGTCATGCTGGGAAGATGCCAAACAGTCGCCAATTCTTCATTATTCATAATGAATCCATCTTTGATCTCTCTTTGTCTATATCGTCTCAGAATCGCGTCTCCCTTTTCTATATTATTGATTTTAAATCCATTCAAATGAGGTTGATTAAATTGCTTAAACCCTCCAGCAATTTCTCGAATTTTCACTTCAGCTCGCGCCTTATTTTTCTTTGCAGGAATATAAATAATTCTTATATTTACATCGTAAGAAAGCCTAACAACCTTGTCCATGCAAGCATCCGACTCTGACTCACGTTCGTGTGAACGCATAGCTGTCTGCTCTTCAATATCATCATCATTGGAGAACACAGATGCATCCATACCCTTAGCCGCAGCTTTAACCCCGGCTCTCACAAAAATACCTCTAATCCAAAACACAACATAAACCGGAAAGAAAACAAATTTAGGCCATAATTTTCTAGATACATATGTATCTGCATAAGCATTCCGGAACCAATCCATGCTCATGAAAAAACCATTATTCACAAGCTTTACACACTTAATCATGACAATCCTCCATTTATCTGCCAAAGGAGTCACCGTCATCTGAATCCAAGCCTGTTCAGTAGGATCATCAAACTTAGTCAAAGTCGAAGTAATCCCAGCAAGAGGATCAACTGCAACCCTGGTTAATTTATCTTCAAATTGAGTGTATCTCTTTATGGGAAAGATATTGGCATCAGTAAACCCAAGCTCCGCCCCAACAGCGTTCTTAAACATAGGATTGTCTTTTTTCATAGCATAATCCTCAACCTCAAGAATCTCTGCATCGGGATATTGAGCATAAATTTGACCCTCAACCAAGTTCCGAAGCTTATCTGGGAAAGCAACAAAAAACCGAATAGTTCGATCTATGTTAGCAATCTCAAAACTAATAGCATCCTGCTTAAATCCAAATAGCCTTTTCCAAAAAGACATCCCTCTGTAAACACCGTGAATAGTAGAGAAAATCTGTTCCGCAACTATAGGTCCACACTCAATCTCCTTTGGCACACTTATGTGCAAAACCGTCTTCTTTTCCACTGATCTATTCAACATATTTTTAACCCTAAAAAACAGAGTCAAAACAGCCATCACTCCTGCAACGGCAGCTAAAATCAAACCAATAATAATCATCGTATCTTTCATACCTGACAAGTCTAATCGATTAGGAATTACACATCAAGTGACGATTATACTAAAAATCACCAAAAAGTCAAGTTAAACCTGGGGCTAAGCATTAAAATACCTCTCAAGAATAATCTTTGCCGCCATTATATCTCTATCTCCATTATTTTTCCTCATTTTTTTGTCCTTAAAATCCTCTAGGTAAGAATCGGCCTCAAAACTAGACAACCTTTCATCAACAGTCCCTATTTCCAAATCAACCCCCTCTTTAATAACCTTTTCCTTAAACACACTAATAAATTGCTCTATAACCTGATATTGAGCTCCTTTCTCATCATTCATATCCAGAGGCAGTCCGAAGACAACTTTCCCATATCCTTCATCCTCACAAATAGCCAGAATGTCAGAAACAACCTGAAGATCATCATTTCGTTCAATAACACCCTTCGGAAAGGCTATCTTATTCTTAGAGTCACCAGAAGCAAGCCCAACACGCTTACTCCCGTAATCAACAGCTAAAATTTTCATTCAGCTACTACATTAACTTTAATATCAACCTTATTGTCTCCGCCAAAATCAATCGTTACTTTATGCTCTCCTAGAGTTTTTATAGGTTCAGCAAATTTAATAAATTTCTTTTCAGGAAGCACATTTGAAGCCGCACGTATAGCATCAATGATCACCTCCTCAGCTAAAGCCGCATACAAAGTATCTTTCCCTTCCCCTGTAACACCAGCCTTGACCTCCAATTCCAATCCTCTAACCTTATCCATCGCCTCTTTAACATTCCCAAGAAGTCTTTCCTTGTCCAAGACCGTTTTTTCACGCCTCTTTTTAGCCAACTCCAGAACCTTTTTCGTAGCAATAACAGCAAGCCCCTTAGGATAAAGGAAGTTCCTGAAATAACCATCTTTTACGTCCACAACGTCTCCCTTGTAACCAAGTTTAGTGACGTTATCATTAAGTACAACTTTCATAATATTTTTGTTAATTTTCCTGCTTGGATTTATAGCGAAATTCCAACCAGAAGTAAAGATAAAAATCACTCAATCGCAGTATCTACCTCCACGTCATTCCCAGAAAATGTCCACTCAGAAATATTGGAGAACCTGTCAGAAGGAAAAGCCACCTCATCCATGTTTATACCAGAAACCTTTCCATCAGAAGCATAATAATAGACAGGTTTATACAAAAACACAGCAGGTATGTCTTCTGCAAGCCTCTCAGCTATCAATTTCAACTTCTCCTGACGCTTATTAGGGTCAAAGACAAATCTGACATCCTCAATCAAGCTATCAACATGGAAACTCTTATAATTCGATAAATTAAGTCCATTCGCTCCAACCTGCGTAGAATGCCAATAACTATAAGTATCTAAGTTGTATCCAAGAGTTTGCCCTATCAACAAGAGATCATAATTTCGATCCATTATCCTCTCATTGAATTCATTAACCGAAAACAAGGAAACAGAAATATTCATCCCTATGGCCTCCCATTTTTGCTTCAAAAACTCTATCACCAATTCAGTCTCCTCAGCTTGCTGAGTTCCCTCAGGAAAAAGCCGAGCCGCTAGCCTCAAGCTAAGAGGATTTCCATCTTCATCAGTACGGTGCTTGCTGTCAATGTTATCATAGGTATATCCAGCTTCATACAAAGCCCCATTTGCATTATCCATACTCGGTTGATAAATCCATTCATCCTGATCCAATTGCAAAAGAGGAGTATCTACAGGGATTTTATCAGAAAGCTTGCTCAACAAATCCTCCCTATCTATAGCCTTCTGCAAAGCAATACGAACATATTTCTCTTGAACAATAGGAGAATCCATATTTATAAAAACAGCCATATATTGTGGCAACTCATAAGGAATCAACATGAAGTCTCCAGTTTCTCGAAGTTGATCAGCATACTTGCTAGAAACCTTAACAATTCCATTCACAGCATGAACTTCTTCCAACAATTGGTCCATAGACTCATAAGAAATAAATCTAAACTGATCAAGCTTGGAATTCATGCCGTAATAATATTTATTAACAGCCAAGGTAACCTGCATACGCCCATCTTTGAATGATTGGATTGGCTCCAAAACTTTGTACGGCCCACTTCCCACAGGCATCTTATTATAAGAATCCTGGAGCAAGTCCATAACAGCAACTTCGCCCAATATATGCTTCGGAAGAATTCCGGTCGTCAAACTCGTGATAAAAAATATATTCGGCTTCTCAAGGCTAAACTTAATTGTATGTTCATCAATTTGCTCAATTTCAACTCCTTCAAAATTCGTTTTCAAAATTTCATTGGCAAAAGTAGGATCCTGTACAACTTCAACAAACGTAAAATAAACGTCCACGGCGGTCAAGTCCTCCCCATCATGCCATTTCAACCCATCCCTCAAAGTAAATATATACTCAGTCTTTTCCTCATTTATAGTCAAAGATGCCATGTCCTCAACAACAGCCCCAGTGACAGCATCGTATTTCATCAACCCAGAAAAAACCAAGCTAGCAACTTCCCTATCAAGCGGATTGTAATCGACAAAAACCGGATTCAAATTCTGAAACCCATTCGGCCCCACAAGTCCCTCGGTATAAATATCAACTTTTCCAAAATTAAAAAGGCCATACGGAAAAATTATCATCTTAAGAATCATCAAAAGGATGAAACCCAGACACGTAAAAGAAATAACCTTATCAACACTACTATAACCCCTAAAAACTTTTCCAAGTTTACGAAAAATCATCCTCTTTTTAAATTAGACAAAAAGAAACGCAATGGAATTTAAGATAAACAATACCGCCAAAACAACAGTTGCGATATGTAAAACTTTCTCTGCCCCTCTTTTACTCGCATGAAAACCACCACCTGATCCACCAAAAGTAGCAGACAAGCCAGTCCCCTTTTGTTGAGAAAGGATAGCTATAACAAGCATGACAGAAAACAAGATTTGTGTAACGAAAAGTATAGTTCGCATTTTTTTTAATTTAAGAATCGTTTTTAATAATCATGTGTTCAACCCAATTTATGACGCCGAACACGACAGCACCTATAGCATAACTGCCAAGATTTGGGAAGGTCAATGACACTTCTCTGAACTGAACAATATCCAAAAAATAACTCAAAAACCACAAAAGGCCACCGTTAATAAGAATCAGGAATAACCCTCCCGTAATAAAAATAAACGGAAGCGAAATAGCCTTCATAATAGGTTTGACAGCCCAGTTCAAAAATCCCATCAGGACACCTCCAACTATAAAAAATGTCACCCCGCCGGTATAAGTCACCTCCTCCATAGCCAGGGTTAGTCCATACAAAGCCGCCCCATTAAGGACCACTCCGATAATTGCTTTTTTAATAATATTCATAGTATATGTTTTAAGCTTTTCTTAACTCAATTTTAACAGGTTGCCCTGCAACCTCAACATTTTTTGCAATGTCATATTCCAGTTCCCCAGCCTGACTTAATTCAATAGTAAGAGTCTCTTTTTCAATGTAATCCGCAAATCCTGTCACAGCTTTTTCAATCTCGCCTTCCGCCCTAACAAGTAAATATATTCTATCACTAACTTCATAATCAGCCTCCTTCCTCATTTCTTGCACGTATCGAACCACCTCACGAGCATACCCCTCATGAACAAGTCCTTTAGTAACATTTGTATCAAGAACAACAACAACACCATCTTCACTTTCAACATCATAGCCTTCTTTTCCTTTATACCCAATTTCAACCTCATTGACCTCAAGTATAAACTTCCCAACCTTAACCTTTCCATCCTTTTGAACAGTAAACTTCCCAGCTTTTGCATCCTGGATAATTTTCTGTACATCCTTGCCATATTTCGGTCCAAGAAGACGAGCATCAGGTATTGCAGATTGTTCTATCAAATCCCCCACCTCATCGACCATTTCAAGATCTTTTACATTCAACTCTTCCAAAACAACATCTTTCTGCTCTTTAATCCACTTCTTCTGGATTCCTCGCGGAAGAGCGATCTGAACCTTCGCCAAAGGCTGTCTGACTTTGATCCTAGCCTTTCCACGAACAGAATGCCCAAGGTTCACAATCTTACGAATTGCCGCCATTTCCTTGTTTAAATCCTCATTCACAAGAGACTCTCTAACTTTCGGCCAATCCTCCATGTGAACCGATTTTTTGCCAGTTAAATTGATAAAAACCTCATCGGAAATAAAAGGCATAAACGGAGCAAGAAGTTTGCAGAAAGTAGTCAAAACCATATACAAGGTTTGATACGCTTGAGTCTTGTCATCGTCATTTTCACTTTTCCAAAATCTCCTTCGCGACCTTCGGACATACCAATTCGAAAGATTTTCCAAGAAATCCTGCATTGGCCGAGTCGCCCAAGTCAAATTGTATGCATCCATATTTTCCGTCACCTCTTTTATCAAAACATTGAGTTCAGAAAGAATCCATTGATCAAGTTTGTTTGTAGGTTTAAATCTAGCGGCCTTAGCACTATCAAGAGCTTTGAATTTATCAATATTCGCATAAGTAACAAAAAAGCTATAAGTATTCCAGAAAGTCAAAGTAAACTTCTTTATAACCTCATCAACATGCGCCTCAGAAAACCTCACATCCTCAGCTAAGGGCGACGTTGAACTGTATAAAAAATACCTAAGACTATCAACACCCTTCGCATCAAAAAGATGATTCGGATCAGGGTAATTCTTCTTTCTCTTCGATAGTTTCTCGCCATCTGCGGCAAGAAGAATCCCGTTAACAATCACATTCTTGAACGCAGGCTTATCAAACAAAATAGTCGATAAAACATGGAGAGTATAAAACCATCCTCGAGTCTGATCCAATCCTTCCGCAATAAAATTTGCTGGAAAATTATCTTCAAAATATTTCTTGTTTTCAAAAGGATAATGCAATTGAGCATAAGGCATCGCCCCACTTTCAAACCAACAATCCAATACATCAGGAATTCGTGACATCATTTTTCCGCATTTCTTGCATTTGATCTTCACACGATCAATATACGGCTTATGAAGATCTATCTTTCCTTTATTCTTGGGCAATTTGCCAGACAATTTTTCAAGTTCTTTCACAGAGCCAACGCACACTTGTTCACCACATTTGCACTCCCACAAAGGAATCGGCGACCCCCAAAATCGATTTCTAGAAATCGCCCAATCACGAGCACCATCAAGCCATTTCCCAAAACGCCCATGCTGGATATGAGAAGGGACCCATTGGATCTTCTCATTGTTTTTCAGGAGCTTGTTCTTGATTTTGGTAACTTCTACAAAGAGCGACCGTGTTGAGTAATTCAAAAGCGGAGTATCACATCTCCAGCAATGCGGATATGAGTGTCTGAAGTTCTGTTTTTCAAAAAGAAGACCTTTATCATACAACCAAACAGCAACATTTAAATCTTGTCCTTTAACAAACTTGCCAGCCCAAGGCTTGACCGCGTCAGCAAAACACCCATCCATACCAACATGCTGAAGCATCGCAAGATCATGCTTTAGCCCAAACTGATAATCGTCCTCACCAAACATCGGCGCTATATGGACAATTCCCGTTCCATCCTCTGTCGTAACAAAGTCAGCAAGATAAATCTTGTATGCAGTTTTTCCGTCAAGCTTATCAACATAAAAATCAAAAAGTGGTTCGTAATCACGCCCTTCAAGAGTCTTTGGATCAACAGTTTCAAGAATCGCAGATTTCGGAACCTTCCCCTCCCCCACCTTGTCATAATGCTCAAATTTCTCTTTATAGAAAGTCTCAGCGGCAATATAAGTCCCATCAGGATATTCAGGAAAATTCTTTATAGCAAATTTCACATATTTAACGTCAGGACCAAGCGCCAGGGCAACATTCCCAGGAAGAGTCCATGGAGTTGTCGTCCACGCAAGGATATGCACATTTTCGCCTTTCCCCTTAAGTTTAAACTTACAAGTCACAGAAAGATCAGTTACATCCTTATACCCTTGAGTAACCTCAAAATTTGAAAGAGGAGTCTCACACCTCGGACATATATGCATACTCTTGTGCCCGCTATAAATAAGTCCTTGATCCCAAATTTGCTTAAAAATCCACCATATCGACTCCATATAATCATTGTCGAGCGTCGCATAAGTATCGTCAAAGTCTACCCATCGCCCAATTCTCTTAAACATCTCTGTCCATTCACCCGTATATTTAAAAACACTTTTTCTACACTCATCGTTAAACTTATCAATACCGTAATCCACAATATCTTTTCGCCCGGAAAGCTCAAGATTCTTCTCTATTTCATATTCAACCGGAAGACCATGGCAATCCCACCCATTCGTCCGAGGAACGTAATAACCCTTCATAGTCCAGTAACGCGTAACCGCATCTTTCAAAGCATTCGCCAAAATATGCCCATAATGAGGGAGCCCATTCGCAAACGGCGGCCCATCAAAAAATACATATTTCTTTCTATCTTTCCTTGCTTTCACAGACTTTTCAAAAATCTTGTTATCTTCCCAATACTTCTGGATTTTGTGTTCCACTTCAGGAAAGGACTGTTTCGGATCGACTGGCTTAAACATATTCATTAGGTTTACGACCCCAATATTTAACCATAAGATTAGGTATTTCACAAATAATTTTTAGGTTGACCCACAGACTAAAAAAGAATAAATTTCAAAGCAAAATATCTCAAATATCCAAAAAATGTTAGAAAGAAGAAACCCGGAATCAGTTACAACACATCCAGCAGTGCTCGCACTTGAAAACTATCCATATCAAAATCTTGGAGAACAAATAACTGGGAAAGAACTGATAGTATTGTTACAAAAAAAACCAGGCGTTCAAATCATTGAAGGACAAATAGTAGTACAAACTGAAGAAGGTCCAAAAATGCTTCATTTAGAAACACTTTCCGAAAGCACAACCGGATGTATACACATCGGAAGAGACCGAATCCCCCAAGAGCAATACACCGGGAGCATACATTTCCCTATTGAGCCAGAACAAGTTTATTTTATCGACCCTGCTTTACTAAGCAAACTAGGTGGACGTCGCTACGGGTCATACTAAGCCCCGCACCCAGTACAGTCATCACAATTCATCGCCCCGCTACAACAACTCCCGGGAGATCCACACCCCGCACTCATGATATCCAATTGGTATTCATCGACCAGTTTTTCCGCTAAACCAACATAAGTCTCCGGCGTCAACTTCAACAGTCGATTCTTATCAGCCGCAGGAATTTTCAAACTCCGAACTAACTTGTGTACCGCAGCTTTTGTGACAGTTTTTCCACGAGTAAGATCTTTTAATTTCTCATACGCTCCTTCAATCCTGTGTTTACGCATAACAACCTGTATAGGCTCAGCAAGAAGTTCCCATCTATCCTTAAGATCATCCTTTATAGCCTGCTTATTAACCTCCAATTTCGACAGACCCCTCAAGAAACTCTTGTATGCCAAGTACGAATAACTAAACGCCGAACCAACATTTCTCAAAACAGTAGAGTCAGATAAATCTCTCTGCATTCTCGAAATAGGAAGCTTTTCTCCAAGATGAATCAAAAGAGCATTCGCAAGCCCTAGATTCCCCTCAGCATTCTCGAAATCGATAGGATTTACCTTGTGAGGCATAGTCGACGACCCCACCTCTCCTTTTTTCAATTTTTGTTTAAAATAATTCAGACTAACATAAGTCCAAACATCACGACTCATGTCTATCAAAATAGTATTGATTCTCTTCACAGCATCAAAAGCATCGGCTAAACAATCGTGTGGCTCAATCTGAGTCGTGTACAAGTTCGGCTTCAAACCCAAGGATTGAATAAATTTCGTACTAGCTTCCATCCAATCAACGCTTGGATAAGCCACTAAGTGAGCGTTGTAATTCCCAACAGCTCCATTGATTTTCCCCATCAAAGGATTGGCCCCTTCAAGCATTTTAGCTTGCCTTTCAAGTCTCGCAACAACATTCAACACTTCCTTCCCCAAAGTTGTCGGAGTAGCCGGCTGCCCGTGGGTGTGAGAAAGCATTGGAATTTTCCTGTACTTTACGGACATCAAATAAAGCTCCTGAATAAGTCCATACACCAAAGGGAAAAATTCCCTCTCCGCAAAATCACGAATCATACAAGTATAGGCCAAATTCGTAATATCTTCAGAAGTACACGCGAAATGCACGAACTCCCCATACTTCTCTAAAGATTTATTTTTCAAATTCTCTTTTATGTAGTATTCGACTGATTTTACGTCATGGTTTGTCGTTTTTTCAATCTCCTTTACTCTACGAGCCGCCACGATATCAAAATCCTCATAAATTGATCTCAGATCCCTAAGTTCAGTAGCAGTAAGCCTCTTGGTCCCGGTTAATTTCAGATCATTAAACATAAAGATAAACCATTCAACTTCAACCAAAATTCGATAGCGCATCAATGCCGCCTCCGAAAAGTATTGAGAAAGAAAATCTACCTTTCCCGCATATCGCCCATCCAGAGGCGAAATACCCAAAAGTGTGTGAGTGTCGTCCATAATAAAATTATTTGTTAAATGATTCTTTAATTTCTTTGATACGGTCCTTGACCTTCCCTCTTGCCCCCTCATCTTGCAAAGCCAAAATCCGTACAGCCGCAGCAGCCGCATTCTTCGGATCTACAACAGTGAGAACAGGCGTATCAGAAGGCATTTGCAGAGTCGAGTGCATATTTAAAAGCATATCCTCCTTATCTTTGAATGGAGGACACGCAATCACAGGATGTACCGCATTTGCCGCAGTCACACCGGAAAGTCCATTGCTTCGCCCTGCTATCGTAATGTAGACCAAAGCATCTTCGGATTCATTGTAACCGCCAACCAATTCGAAAACTTTTTCCGGAACTTTGTGAGCAGAAGCAACATGCAATTCATGCTCTACTCCCCACCCATCCAATTCTTTTTGGATTTTTTCAGTGAAAGGTTTATCAACCTCCGATCCTAAAATAAAAACAACTTTCATAATTTATTTGTTAAGACATGTATTTTTGCAAATTACTTTCAAGACGCCCAAAAACATCTCCAACCTCAGCTTCGAAAGTCCGACCAGTAATCAATTCATAAGCCTCAATATACCTGCGAGCAGTCTCTATTTTTATTTCCTCCGGAATTTCAGGAACATCTCCATCACCAGTAAATCCTTTGTCAGCAAGCCATTTTCTCAAATATTCCTTATCGATCTTTTTCTGCTCCTCCCCTGCTTCAAATCTCTTCTCATACTCATTCGCAAACCAAAAGCGTGAAGAATCCGGAGTATGAATCTCGTCTATCAAAACAATTTCCCCATCGGAACCAACCCCAAATTCATACTTCGTATCCACAAGTATAACACCCTGCTTCGCGGCAACTTCAACTCCACGCATATACAATTTCATTGAAGCCTCAGCCATATAATCAAATTGCTCCTCAGTCACAACACTGCGTTCCAAAATTTGCTCCTTCGAAACAGACTCATCATGACCTCCATGCAAAGCCTTCGTCGACGGCGTCAAAATCGGAGCATCAAATTTTTGGTCCTTCTTCATCCCTTCAGGAAGATCATTGCCGCAAAAATTACGAACACCTTTCTCATAGTGTTTCCAAACACTCGTAGACGTCACCCCGGTCAAATATCCACGAACCACCATCTCAACCGGCAAAGCCTCACACTCCTTCGCTACTACAACATTCGGATCCGGAAATTCAATAACATGATTCCCAATGATGTCCTTCGTTTCATCAAACCAAAAACGGGCCATTTGGTTCAGAACCTGGCCCTTAAAAGGTATTTTGGTGATAATACGATCGAAAGCAGAAAGCCGATCCGTCACAACAATAATCCTCTGTTTAGAACCATTCTCCAGGGTCTGAGTGTAATTATCACGGACCTTCCCTTCATACCTTTCCCCCAAATTTGAAAAATCTGTGCCCTGCAAAACGTATTGGATTTGCTGAGCAATTTGTTCAGTTGTAAGCATAATTGTAAAATAATTGTAAAGATAAGTTTCTTGCAATTCCATATTAACCAATTTAAAATCGACCTGCAATAACAAAAAACTTATGTCAAAAACTACAGAAAAATTAGGCGCTTTCACCTGTATTCTAGGAAGCCAATGGGGCGACGAAGGTAAAGGCAAATTGGTCGATATTCTTTCCGAAGAATACGACGTCATCGCACGTGGTACAGGAGGCGCAAACGCCGGCCACACAATCTACATTCCAAGTAAAGAAAATCCTGAAGAAACCAAAAAATTCATCTTTCACCTGATTCCATCCGGAATGATGCACGAAGACAAAATCTGTGTTATCGGAAACGGAGTCGTAATACACGTCCCTACCCTACTAGAAGAATTGGACATTTTGGAAGAAAACGGAATATCAACAACAGGCCGACTATTAATCTCCGACAGGGCCCACCTAGTCTTCGAATATCACAAATTGATCGATGGAGTCCAAGAAGAATCTCTCGGAGACAAAAAAGTCGGAACCACAAAATGCGGCATCGGACCTGCGTATATGGACAAGATCAAACGCAGTGGAATCCGAATGCACAACATGGTCGACGAAGAAATTTTTGAAGCAAAAGTAGAAGAAAACTTTAAAGCTCTCAAGGAAATATACGGAGGAAAACTTAAACACGACATCAAAGACGAACTTCTAAAATTCAGAGAATACGCAAAGCGAATCAAACCAATGCTGACTGACAGCGGATTCTACCTAAATCAAGCACTAGAAAACGGAAAAACAATCTTGATCGAAGGAGCTAACGGAATGCTCCTAGATATCGATCACGGAACATATCCATTCGTTACGTCGTCAAACGCAACAATCGGCGGGGCCCTCGCAGGAACCGGCCTCCCAGCACTAAAGCTAGAAAGCCTGATCGGGATAATGAAAGCATATACAACTCGAGTAGGAGAAGGCCCATTCCCAACAGAACTCAAAAACGAATTGGGAGATCAGATCCGCGAACAAGGTGGCGAATACGGCTCAACAACGGGCCGCCCACGCAGATGTGGTTGGTTCGACGCAGTTGTCGCCAAATATTCATGTATGATTAACGGATATAGCTCCCTCAACCTCACAAAGCTCGACGTCCTCTCCGGCCTAGACTCTCTAAAAATCGCAACTGCATACAAATACAAAGATGAACTTCTAAAAACATTCCCTTCTTCTCTCGACATCTTAGAAAATATTGAAGTCGAATACGAGGAAATGCCAGGTTGGAAAGAAGATCTCACCGACCTCCGAAAATTTGAAGATCTACCCGAAAATGCACAGAACTACGTCAAACGAATCGAAGAATTAACCGGATGCAAAGTCGATTTTATAGGAGTAGGCCAAAAAAGATCAGAGATGATTGAGAGGTAGGAACTATAATTTACTCGAATTTCTCAAGCCCTTCTTCCATAGCTTTTTTCAAAGCCTCTTTTTTCAATAGCTCTTGTTCTCTCTTTTTCCCCTCAATAAATTGCCTATATTCCCAAAGAGGATCTAGAAAATCCTTTAAGCTTTTATTTACCCAACCTTTTACGTCTTCAGAAGAAGAAAACGGATCATGAGTTACAGCAACTAATTTACCATCCAAGAATAAAGCGTACGTTAACTGACAATCAACATCTTGAGAAAGCCCATTATTTTCAAATTTGATATCACCTAATTTACATAAAGCCAACTTTTGTGAAGTTTCAAAATCAAAAAGCGGCCCACCCATAATACGAGGATAATACTCTATTGTTTTAGGTCTAACACGACGTGCACCAGCCTCCATAGCCCCAAATCCTTTGATATTTTCAACCTGAAATCCATCAAAAGCTTCCATAGAAGATTCGTCTTCGGTGTCTCCATGAGAAGATGGCATAAATTCAACCAAAACTAACGGATGAGAATATAAAATTTCATCGAAATCATATGTTGAAAGCAATTCCTTCCCTAAATCAGGAACATCATTAAAAATACTAATGGACGAAGCCGGAAGAATATCATACGGTAAAGGTATTTTGTGGAGATACTCTCTTATTACCGGATCCGCTTTATCATATCTCTCCTTCTCGAAATCATAAACAGCTAGACCTATTCTATTTGCTTCTCTCTGTAATTCACAAATCTCATAAACAAACTTTATAATTTAGGGATGTTTAAACCACTCCTCAGCAGAATGAACAGCTAACTTACGTTTAAGGTCATCATAAAATCCACTCGCAGACAAACGAAAATGTTCATAGTTACGCTTCATGTTATCCGCCAAGATACCACCCATCTTCTCCTCAAACGATAAAGACTGGAACCTTTCAAACTCACCAACAAACTTCTCCATCTTAGGCTTATACATACAATAAATGTCAAAAACATTACTTATTCCAGAATATCCAGGAAAAGTTAAATGTTCTGGGGTCACACACTCGCATAAATGCCGATTCCCAGCACAATTCACCCCAGCATTGGCAAGAAGCAATGTCCCAACTCCTCCCGCTAACTTCCTTATAAAATCCATCCTACCAGTAGGATCAGAATCAACAGAAGTCTCCATTTTGCCTATCGTGGCCACGCTTTCTGTGTAATCCTCGGGGATTTCCACCATAAATAACAGATTAACAAGGGGGAATAATAAGGGAAAAAGCGACAAGTGTCAAGAGCTATTGACTTCTCCCGTAAAACATGTCAAAATATCTTCTATTTTTGGGCGTGGAACCTAAATCTGTTCGTTTTTCATTATCGAACCCATGTCCAAAATGCCCTTTGAAAAGAAGGCATAATTGGAATAAATAGAGAGCCATCCGCTCTCCTTAGTTTAGTCCCCTGAATTCTATGGTTCTTGTGTGGTTCCACGCCATTTTTGCAAGGATCATAGAGTTCAGGAGGATTAGATTAGAGGGTGGATTCCCTCTCTATCTATTCCCAGACAAAATATAAGTGAAACTATTCAAAAACCATCAGCAAGGCAAAGAGGAGAAAACGGCCGTAGCAGTAGAAGTAAGGCAATGAGGCAGTACCGAAGTCATAGATTTCTACAACGCAATGAAGCAGTACAACCCAAACGCCTGAAAAGGGCAAGAACAAGGAGAAAGGACCATGAAAGAAAGTACGAGAAAGTTTCTTATCCTGAGTGTCATCGCGATCGTCGTGACCGCAGGGACCATTTGGAAAGGATGCGAGATACAGACGGCCCAGGCCTACCCCGCGGGCGTCTACACCCTCAACTCATACCAAGACTACAGATTCACAGAGAAGATCGCCCCAGCTCCGAAAGAATTACCACCCATCAAGGGTCAGGGCCTCTTCTACCACTGGAACCGAAAAGGGCCCGACGGAATTCCAAGATGTGAGTGGAGTAAATCAGATCGTCCCGAAGGAGGTTGGGAACTGAACAGTCCCCAGACCTCAAAAAGGTACAAAAAGTGCGGAGTGGAAGCCCTGTACACATGGCCCGAAGCCCTACAGTATTACCTCGAAAACCTTGTCAACGCGGCAAAGATCTACGGAGACGACTACGAAGTCTACAGGCTCACGAGATTCGGTTTGCTGTTCGACGGAGATCACCGCTTCATAGATGACAGAGTCTCGTGGTTTTACTTCGAAAAGTTCTTCAAGGAGAAAATCCTCAAGTCTCCAGAACTGATGAAGGCTCTCGTAACATGGGTGGAACCGTACGTACGTTCCGCAATCGGCGACATACGACCAATCGAGCGAGAGATGTACAAGGCCGCCCTTGTCCACGGACTCGAATACTTGGAGTCTGTGGACATAAAGCAGGAAGAAAGGTACCTCAAAGTACTCGAAGAGGACGACGAAGGAGAGTACTTCGACAGGCAAAGAGAGGACGGAACTTCCTACCTAAGAAACATGGAAGTCTTCATCTACGAAAGACTCATGGACGGGACGCCCAAAAAGGCATTGTCGATATGCATGCAGTTCGGGATTAAGATAATCGACAAAGCCGAGTCCGAGGAGGAAGTGAAAGAAGCAAAACTTGAATTCATCAAGGAAGGACTGATGGATGAGTACAGTAGATGGAAAGTCTACTACTACGAGGGATACCTCCCCAAATGCCAGACCTTGGCATTTCTGGGCCGAGGCTCAGAATGTCCTTGCGTATCCCCTCCACCAGAACCTCGAGAAGTATGGGAGTATCTCCAACTCTCGTTCAAAGAGCTCACCGAGCTCAAAGAGTTTCTTCAGAATTCGTATGATTCCAGCGTATACGACCACTGGAAGGAATGGTCAGACGCGAAATGGAAACACAATGAGCTCTGGAAAGGACATCAGGCCCTGCAGAAAAAGAAAGCACAGGAGAAAAAACTGGAGGAGGACCTGGACAAATTCCTAGCAGAAGTCGATCATCTGTTCAACACCTGCCAGGAAGAGGGGCCCAGAAGCACCGTAAAACAGTGCCTCCACCAGTACATGGAGTGTCTGAACTAGGTTGAATAGAATCACGCCCCGCTCGAAAGAGCAACAACGGAGGATCATCATGTTCAAGATCAAGAGAATCGCAATGTTCGTCATCGTCGCCACCGCATTCGCTCTCACCCTGGCCAAGACATGGGACGCAAGCGCGGAGGAGACGGAGAAGCAGAAGAAGGAAAGACGTCACATCTGCAACAACTACGAGTTCGACCAACACATCCCCGACGCACCGAAGACCCTCATAACCCCCAAGGGACTGTACAACCTGCGTGAAAAACCAGGAAACGTCAGATCCAGATGCGAGTGGTACAAGGACGGACAATGGAAATTCCCTTCTTGGAAGTTGTCACCCAAGAGAGTCTCCATGTGTTGCAAAGAGATGGGATACACCTGGGGAAAACTCCTAAAGCTGTACCTGGAAGGACTGGTGAAGGAGGCCGCATGCTACAGAGACGACTACCACCTGGGCGTCTACATCGCATACGGCGCAAGCTTCAGCGGAAACTACAAGTTCCCCAAGTATGGGGTCGACGACAAAAACTTCCGCAAGTTCTTCACAAAGAAAGTCCTCACCTCACCTCGAGCCGTCGCGGAACTCTACAAATGGGCAAAACCATCCCTGGAGAAAGCACTTCAGGACATGGCCCCCATCGACCGGGAGATGTACATCGCCGCACTGGAACACGGCATACAGTATCTCAAAACGGCCGACATCAAGGCCGAAAAGAGGTACCTCAAGAAACTCCAGGAGGACGAAGAGGAAAAATGGTTCAACAGGGAGCGTCCAGATGGGACATACGACAGCTTCCGGTACGTCGAAACCTTTCTCTTCCGCCGCCTCCAAGACGGGGTCTCCAAAAAGTTCCTCATGGAATACCTCAAGAAGGGCCTCAAGTTACTCGAGGCACACCAGGACGGCGGGGACACAATTCTCGCGAAAGTAGAGTTCATCAAGAACGGACTCGGCAAAAGGAAGACGTGGTACGAAAGAAGCTGGAGAGCATACATGGAAGCTCTCCAGACCCTGGGCAACATCCAAGACGTATGCCTAACCCCAAAGTACTATCATCTCGACCTACCACCGGAAAACGAGCTGGTCAATCTCTCATTCAAAGAGCTCCTGTCCCTCAGCAGAAAGCTGAGGGACGCAGAGTACAAGGAACTGGATGACGAGACCGAGCGACTCGAAGAAGAGATCATCCCGGCAGCTCAGAAAGAACACAACCGCATCGTCATGTACAACGACTTCATGATCGACATGGACGACCTGTTCGGCTGCACCTACCAGGAATAACCGCGCGCCACACGGCACGCACTAGAGAGGGAATATAAAAGGTCTCGTTCGCACGCAACACGCACCGAACGAGACCTTTTTCCCTATATTTACCCCACTTACTAAGAAGATTGACAAGTCTGCCAACCCCTCTGTACTATACCCTCCATAGTCTTTTTTTAGACTCTGGCTCACATCAATAAATTTATCACTATGCCAAAAACAACTGTTCCACCACTCAGCAATAAAGAACCTCAACTCCACGAGGGCCCAAATCCCCACGAAAGACCATCAACCCCCATTGAAACCCTCCAAGAAAACACACCATCACCCAAACAAGGAATAAAAGAAGTTAGAGAAAAAATAGGTAAAACATTAGAATTTGCGCGGCGACATATTGGCCCTTCGGAAGGAGAGATCTCCGAAATGCTTGGCTTCCTTGGCTTCGAATCACTAGAGGACTTAATGGACGCAGCTATTCCTGAGCAAATCCGAAGCGCAGAACCTCTTTCGCTACCACCAGCCTTAAGTGAAACTGCAGCACTTGAGGAACTTTCACTAATAGCCTCAAGAAATCAAGAAATGCGTTCACATATTGGTACAGGATATAGCGAAACCTTAACCCCAACTGTAATCCAAAGAAATATCATGGAAGATCCCGGATGGTTAACGGCCTACACCCCTTATCAAGCTGAAATTTCCCAAGGTAGACTTGAAGCTCTTCTCAATTTCCAAACCATGGTTGCCGAACTATCAGGAATGGAAGTAGCAAACGCTTCCCTACTTGACGAAGGTACTGCCGCAGCTGAAGCCATGACCATGGCACACAGAATCGGTAAAGGCAAAAGAAATGTCTTACTCGTAGCAAACGACTGCCACCCCCAGACCATCGAAGTGATAAAAACCAGAGCACGACCCTTGGGAATAGAGATAGTAGAACAAGACCCTCAAGAATTTGATCCTTCAGAAAACACTTGTGGAATCTTACTTCAATACCCAAATACAGATGGTACAGTTCAGGACTACGAAGATATCTGTAAGAAAGCACAGGACAATGGAGCCCTCTCCATTGTAGCAACTGATCCTCTAGCACTTGCCACTCTTCGCCCACCTGGAGAATTCGGGGCCGATATAGCTTTCGGTAGTACTCAGCGTTTTGGAGCCCCTATGGGATTTGGAGGCCCACACGCCGCTTTCTTCGCTACCAAGAAAAAACACGTCAGACAAATGCCAGGACGTATAGTTGGTGCCTCAAAGGATCCCCATGGGAATACAGCATTAAGACTCGCACTCGGAACTCGTGAACAACACATAAGACGTGAAAAAGCCACTAGTAACATTTGTACTTCACAAGTACTACTCGCTATCACAGCTTCAATGTATGGGGTCTATCACGGACCTGACGGTTTGAAAGAAATAGCAGACCGCATCCATCAGATGGCAGAAACTCTGGCTACTGGACTCAAGCAACTCGATTACGCAATTCCAGAAACCACAATCTTTGACACAATCAAAATCCCAGTATCACCAGAACAGCAACGAGCTATCCTTGCTCAAGCAAATAAACAACAGATCAACCTACGTGTTTTCGATAACGCTTTAGGCATATCTTTGGATGAAAAAACCTCCCCAAACGACGTACAGGACCTTCTTAATGTTTTCGCTTTGAATGGACAGGCCCCAGACGCACAGTCTCTACTTGATACTACGGATGGAAGTTACGACGAATCAATCGCAAGGACCAGCCAATTCATGACACATCCTGTCTTTAACTCACACCACTCGGAAATGGATATGACAAGATATATCACAAAACTCAAAGAGATGGATATCTCTCTAACACGCTCAATGATTCCTCTCGGTTCTTGCACTATGAAACTTTCCGGCACCAGCACTATGCTACCGATAAGTTGGTCAAAATTCGGCAACATGCATCCATTCGCCCCAAGAGGACAAACCGAAGGATATCAAGAGATGATAGAAGACCTGGAGCACTGGCTTGCCGAAATTACCGGGTTAGAAGCAGTTTCTCTTCAGCCAAACGCAGGCTCACAGGGAGAATATGCAGGCCTTCTTGTAATTCGCAAATATCATGAAGATCGTGGTGAAGACCACCGGAATATTTGCCTTATCCCCCATTCCGCTCACGGCACAAATCCAGCCAGCGCAACCATGGCAGGCATGAAAACCATCGAAGTTGACTGCGACGAGCAAGGCAATATTGACATTGAAGACTTAAAAGCCAAAGCTAAAGAGCATTCTGCTAACCTAGCAGCTCTTATGGTTACTTATCCATCTACACATGGCGTATTTGAAGAAGGTATAGAAGGAATCTGTGATGCTATCCACACCAATGGTGGACAAGTTTATATGGACGGGGCCAACATGAACGCTCAGACAGGCTACTGCCGTCCAGGAGAATACGGTGCTGATGTTTTACACCTAAATCTACATAAAACATTCGGCTTACCGCATGGAGGCGGAGGTCCAGGGGTTGGACCAATCGCTGTTGCCAAGCACTTATCAAAACATCTACCCAATCACCCCATAGTCAAAACAAGCGGAGAAAAAGGGATCGGTCCCGTCTCAGCCGCCCCATGGGGCAGTGCTTCAATCCTCCCCATCGCATGGATGTATATTAGGATGATGGGAGCCGATGGATTGAAACGAGCCACCGCCACCGCCGTCCTGAACGCAAACTACATCGCTAAAAAACTGGCTCCTTATTTCCCAACTCTATACACTAACCAGGAAGGACTGGTGGCCCACGAATGCATCATAGATCCACGAAGCCTACAGGCAACCACCGACGTGACCGCCGAGGATATTGCCAAGAGACTTGCAGACTTTGGTTGGCACGCTCCAACCCTATCATTTCCAGTCCCAGGCACTCTGATGGTCGAACCAACCGAAAGTGAATCAATGGCTCACATTGATCTTTTCATCGAAGCCATGATTGCCATCCACGGAGAAATAAAGGCAGTCGAAGACGGACATTTCAGTAAAGACGATAATCCATTGACGAACGCTCCGCATACAGCAGCTCACCTCTTGACAGACGAATGGACTCACCCATACTCACGTGAACAAGCAGCTTTTCCAGCAGATTGGGTAAAAAAAGAAGGTAAATACTGGCCACCCGTAGGCCGTGTCAACGCCACTCACGGAGATCGTAATCCAAAACTTACTTTGTCTGAGGAAGAGAATTAAATGGTGGGCGATAATGGATTCGAACCATTGGCCTTCTGGGTGTAAACCAGACGCTCTAACCAACTGAGCTAATCGCCCTAAAGATTTATTAAATACAGGAGATTTTTACCATAACACTCCCCTATTTTCAAGCAAAATCTCTAACTTGAACCTTTCATCATTCAAACTATTTCTTATACCCAATTATCCCACCGAAAACTCCGCCAATAACAGAACCAGCTCCCATTCCAAAGAAAAGACCAACAGACAAATTAGGTCCATCACCAACAGAAAACAACTCAGTTACATAGCCAATCAGCCCTCCAAAAACAAACCCCATTAAAAGACCAGCCAAAACACCAACAAGAGCTAATAAAAAAACACTACCGAAGACATGGAATTTTTTCTTCATATGAGACATATTTGAATAAGGTTAAATTCTGGTGCCCAGGAGAAGACTTGAACTTCCACCCTCTTGCGAGGACTACCCCCTCAAGGTAGCGCGTCTACCAATTCCGCCACCTGGGCACGTTTTCAAAAAGCAGAAGAATTCTACCAGAACATCACGAAATCACAACTTATTCTGCATGAACAATAATCTTTACCCCAAATCAGTTTTGCCTCACAATGAAATCGATGAAAGAACAAATCAGAAAAAAACTACAGAGCAAACGCAAAAAACTCACTCAAAAAGAAGTTGAGGAAATGAGCAAACGCATTCTCCTCCGTCTCTCCCGAACACAAGAATTCAAAAAAGCACGAACCATTCTCCTCTACCACCCAGTCAACAACGAAGTCGACACAGTTGATTTCATAACTCGCGAGCTCAGCAACCACAAACCCCAAAAAACCTTCTGCCTCCCACGCATTTGCGGAAAAACAAACCGACTTCATATCCATCAATTCGAAGATCCAAACACTCTGGAAACAGGTCGATTCAGCATAAAAGAGCCTTCCACCGCGCATCCAGTAGTTCCACGTTCAAAAATAGACCTCGTCATAACTCCAGGTTTAGCGTTCGACCCACACGGAAACCGAATCGGCTACGGAAAAGGATACTTCGACAAGTTATTCAAAAGTTTGTCCACAGATTGCACCAAAATTGCCCTTGCATACGACTTCCAAATCGTTGAGAATATTCCTGCCGAAAGACACGATCAGAAAGTCAATCTGATCCTCACAGAAAAACGCAAAATAAAACCTTAACTCTTTTTAACATGGCTGATCTACAAACATCCGACCCAAAAGTATCGGAGATCCTTAAAAATGAAATGCAACGCCAAGCGGAAGGACTAGAACTTATCCCCTCAGAGAACTACGTATCAGAACCTGTTTTGGAAGCAATGGGATCAATCTTTACAAACAAGTACTCAGAAGGATATCCAGGCAAACGTTACTACGGCGGACAAGAATTCACCGATCAAGTAGAAACGTTAGCAATCGACCGAGCAAAAGAACTTTTTGGAGCCGAGCACGCAAACGTTCAGCCTTATTCAGGCTCACCGGGAAACACAGCAATCTACTTCGCGCTCCTCGAATTCGGAGACACAGTAATGGGACTAAAACTCGATCACGGAGGACACATCACTCATGGCCTCCCTATCGCATTTTCCGGAAAAGCATACAACTTCGTCCAATACGGGGTAGATAAAGAAACTGGGCTCCTCGACTACGACGAAATCGAACGCCTCGCAGAAGAACATAAACCAAAAATGATCGTCGCAGGATTCACTGCATACCCAAGAGATATTGATTGGGAGAGATTTAAAGCGATCTGTGACAAAGTCGGAGCAATTTCAATGGCAGACATCTCTCACACAGCAGGGATGATCGGAGCAGGGGTCTTAAACTCACCTGTTCCATTCTTCGACGTTATTATGACGACCACCCACAAAACACTACGTGGGCCGCGCGGAGCAATGATAATGTGTAAAGAAAAATTCGCAAAAGCCATCGATAAAGCAGTATTCCCCGGTCTCCAAGGCGGCCCCCACGAACACGTGATCGCCGCAAAAGCAGTCGCATTCGGTGAAGCATTGCAGCCAGAATTCAAAGAATACGCAAAACAAATCATCGCAAACGCAAAACACTTAGCTACCAAACTCACAGAATACGGCTTCGAACTCGTATCCGGAGGAACAGATACTCATTTAATTCTCGCAGACCTCACTAACAAAGGAATCCCCGGCAAGGAAGCACAAGTCGCACTCGACCGGATCGGCATAACTCTCAATAAAAACACCGTCCCATTCGACCCACGTTCTCCATTTGATCCATCAGGCATCCGCCTCGGCACCCCTGCCGTCACAACGAGAGGCATGAAGGAACCTGAAATGGAAATGATTGCCGGCTGGATGAATGAAGTCATCTCAAATATAAAAGATGAAGAGATGTACCCACGCGTCAAAAAAGAGGTCGAGGAGATGTGCGCAGGATTTCCGGTACCAGGAATAAAAACCTAGAACACCGCCTTCCCAATCCCTTCCTCAACAAAAGTCATCTTAATATGATCCTTAATTTTACTCACAACTTCATCCAGGGTCGAAGCATTTTCAAGAAAACCAAAATCTTCACGACCATCCCCACCAAAGTAAATATTACAAGCCATTCTAATCCCTCTTCCTCCAGGCACAACCTTGAAATCACCCTTAACCCCAGCCTTAAGCGAAAAACTGTAAGTTACGCGTCCACCCTCGTCCTTCCCATCAAATTTAGCATCTTGAAACCCCTCTTTCCCCATCAATTCTAAGGTATACTTAGGATCTCTTTCATTAACAGATTTTTTCACCTTCATAATCAAACTAGATAAATTAGCCGCCCTAACAACAGACGAACTATTAGCCCCTTCGACATTAACCACACCTTCCAAAACTTCCCCCTCTTTAAAAGGATAGTATTCACACTTAATCCCACGATGCTCAAAAGTATAAACCGTATGATCCACTAACTCTGTCTCCTTATCGGGATGTCCATCAGGCAAGTAATGCCGTTCAGTAATCGACATACCAGACTTATTCTTATAAACTTCGTTCTTCCTTATCTCAACCTTTACACCATCAAACCCTGCTCTCTCCATCTCCACAACAACCTTTGCGTTCAAACCCTCCGAATCTTCTTTTGCCTCTTTCGAATTACTAACCTCCACCCCCTTAGGAGCCTCACGACGATCTGAAAATTTTTCACCCATGTATATTTGTTTTAATTATTTATTTCATTTAACGACTAACCACAACATAAAAGCTTTAGCAAACCTAGACCTTCTTCACTACCAAAATCGTCATATCATCCTTCTGCTCAAATCCAGCAGTAAATTTCGCGACATCGGCCATGATCGCATCCTTGACAGCACCAGCAGTCGCCAATCCTGAAGCCGCATGCACAGCTTTCTTCAGTCGCTCCATGCCATATTGTTCTTTATCATTCTTCCAGGCCTCCAACAGGCCATCACTGTAAACAACAACAACATCTCCAGAACTCAAACTCATAGAAACCTCCTTCGCTTGGGCACTAATATCAGAAACCATTCCAACAGCAACTCCACCTTTTTCTCCCTCAATAACTTTCCCATTCTTCGCCGAGAAATATAAGAGAGGATCATGCCCCGCATTTACATACGAAAGAACTTTCTTGGCCGAATCCCACTTCAACAAACAAAGCGTCATGAACATCGTCGACATCGTCTTCTTCTTCAAGACAGCATTAACGTCCACAATAATCGACTTCAAATCCTTCAATCCCGCATAGCTGTAAAAAAGCGAATTGGCAACAGCTCCAACGATACACGACGGCACTCCATGCCCGGTCACATCCCCCAAATACATCAAAGTCGAATCTATATCAACAGGTATAAAATCATACATATCCCCACCAACTTCAGTTGCAGGCAAAATTCCAGCCGCAACATCCACTCCTTTCATTTGAGGAATACTTTTCGGGATAATTTCCTCTTGAATCTTGCGAGCAAGCTCAATTTCACGTCCCATTCTTTCTTTATAAACACGTGCTTCAACAGAAGCTCCAAGATCCTGGGCCATCTTATTAAACGCTCCTCCCAAAAACCCAAGTTCATCACGCGACTTAATATCAACTTGATATTTAAAGTCCCCTTTCGCCACAGCATCCGCTCCAGCGACTAACTTCTTCACAGGCCTTGTCACAGTCGTCCCCATCAAGAAAGCAAGCACAACTCCAAGTAAAAACCCGAAACCAGCAGTCGCCAAAATCCTATTGATCATACGACTAACCCGCGCGTCCATATTATTATAACTAACCCCGTAAACAACCGAGTACTTATCCCCCGCCGGCTGTACAAAATATCCTATTTTGAACCCTTTTTCAGGATCAGCTTTAACCTTTTCTTCAAAATCCACAAACTCACCATCCTTCAAGTAATAGACCTCTCCGCTTGGACCCTCAGCAGGTTCTCCCGGAATATGAAAAGAAGAATTTTTTGCCTTCACCTGACTTATCAAAAATGTATCAAATCTCTCATCTAGATTCCTTTCCTCCCCGCTATATTTCTTATCCTTATCCTGCTCAGAATCATAAACAAGCTCCCCATCATACGAAACCACAGCAATCGACTTCACGTCCGTATTCTGCTCAAACATTTTCTGAATATCTCGATTGAAATACACAAATCCTTCCTCTTCCAAGTACAGATCCGTAAGCTCCGAAATATCCGGCGCAGTCAGCTCCGCAAAAGCTTTCACTCCAACAAAAACATCATCAGCAAGTTCAACTTTCTTCTCATTAATAAATAAGAAAGAAATCATCAAAAACACAGTAGCCATCAAGGCCGTAATCGCGAGTACTAATTTTGCTTTTATTGGGAATCTCATAACGGTTGCGCTTGCGCGCTATAATGATTGTAAGAAAATAAATCCATCAATCCGAAGATCAACAGGCATACCCTTTCGCACTGCGTACAAAGTCTCATATTCAAACAAAGGAACTCCAAACACATCATATTCCACCAAAATCTCCATCGCATCCTGCAGGTAAGAAAGTCTGTCCTCAGCACTCATTTCCACTTCCTGCTTTTCGATCAATTCATCAACTTCAGAATTCGAGTAACGTCCAAAATTATTAGGAGCACCCGTATAAGCAAGCGATTTTAGAAAATCACTCGAATCCCCAAGTTCACTTTTGAATCCCAGAAAATACATATCAAAATCAATCTTCCACAAAGTATCCACCAAATATTCACTTTTCACATACGTCAGATCAGCAACCAATCCAATCTCATCCAAAACTTCAATCAAATACTCCCCAAAAACACCCAATCCATACGGCAAAACAATCACAACTTTCTCTCCATAAAGCCCCTCCTTTTTGATCAAGGATTCAGCTTCATCCAAATCATACTCAACCCCCTCAATATCAGGATCGTATCCAAAAACTCCACTCGAAACAAATTGCCCAACTTCATGCGCATATTCCCCTCCCACAAATTCCGCAAAAGCTCTGCGGTCGATCGCTTTCGCAACCGCCTTTCTCACGACAGGATTCTTGAACAAATTACTCTTGAAATTGAACGCCAAAAATTGAACTTCCAAACTTGGAATCGCACGAACCTCAAACTGATCTCCAAGTTGATCCACCAAGTCATAAGGAACATAATCAAGCACATCTGCCTCGTCGCTGGTCAATGACTGCACTCTCTGTGTTCTTCCAAAAGCAGTCAAATAGGTCGCCTTTTCATAAAAAGGCCGAGCTCCCCAATAATCTTCAAATCTCTCCAAAACCAACTTCCCCTCACCAACCTCATAACTTGAAACCATGAACGCCCCAGTACCAACAGAACCTCCTTCATCCCACTCCTGCGGCACAACATAAACAGTCGAAAGCCTCGAAAGCAGCAACGGATCAGGCTCATACGTCTCGATTTCCAGAGTATCCGCATCAACTCTCCTAACTTCTTTTATAGTAGAAAGAAGGTCCTTGAGTTGTGAATTCTCGTCATTTCTCGCACGATCAATACTATCTATCGCATCCAAAACACCCATCTCGGAACCATCATGAAATTTAACATCATTTCGCAGATTAAATTCCCAAGTCACATCATCCAGAAGCCCCCAATTTAACGCAAGAGCCGATTTCATATTCAAATCAACATCAGGCCTAATCAATGGTTCATAAATATTATTTAATCTTTGCCTGGTAAACATGTCAAAAACCGTAGGATTAGAGCTCTGGAGAGGAAGCGGCTCTACAAGAACAACCTCGTCCATCAAAACAAATCCCACCGTCCCTTCACTCCCAAAAAAAGAATCATACGTCTCCTCAAAAAACAGATACATTCCCAAAAACACAAACAATCCAGCCGCTACAACGGCCATCAAAATTTTCACTATTTTTTTCAAGATTTGCATTTTGTTTTTGTTTTCGTAGACGCATCCGCGTCAGGTTCAATTTACTCAATTATATCTAGGAATTATACCATAAAAATCGCTGACATTCAATGCCCGACAAGATAGAACCAGCAACTCTAATCATCCTTCTTCAAAACTGCAAGAAACGCTTCTTGCGGAATATTCACATTCCCCACCATCTTCATTCTCTTCTTCCCGGCTTTTTGCTTCTTCAGAAGTTTATTTTTACGAGTAACATCACCCCCATACAGTTTCGCCGTAACATCTTTTCGGTAAGGAGGAATAGTCTCCCTCGCAACAATTTTCCCACCAATAGCGGCCTGGATAGGAATCTCAAAGTTCGCACGAGGAATCAATTTCTTCAATCTTTTTGCCATCGCACGTCCGACATACTGTGCCTCACTCTTGTGAACAATCGAAGAAAAAGCATCAACAACCTTCACAGCAATCAACATATCCAATTTCACCAAATTCGATTCACGATAATCAATAAACTCGTAATTCATCGAAGCATATCCACTCGTTACACTTTTCAAAGTATCGTAAAAATCGACAACAATCGACGCAAGAGGCATCTCAAATTTCAAAATAACCCTATTCTTATCCAAGTACTGCAAATCCTTATGAACCCCTCTTTTCTTCTGGCACATCTCCATAACCGCCCCGACGTAATCCTTCGGAACCAATATCTCCAATCCGACAAACGGCTCTTTCACAGCCTCCACAGACGCCGGATCAGGATACGCGGCTGGACTTGAAATCATCACTTCTTCTCCACCTTTTTTTACCACAATATAAGATACGGAAGGCGCCGTGACCACCAAATCCAAATCATATTCCCGTTCAAGCCTTTCCTGTACAATTTCAAGATGCAAAAGCCCCAAAAACCCACATCTAAACCCAGACCCAAGAGCCGAGCTATGCTCAGGATCATATGACAAACTACTATCATTCAATTTTAATTTTTCAATAGCATCACGAAGCAAATTATAATCATCCCCCTCACTACAAAAAATCGACGCAAAAACAAAAGGTTTCACAACATTATATCCGGGAAGAGCCTTCGCATTCTCAAGCTCAACTTTCGTACCACCTTTGTGCCAAACCGTATCCCCAACTCTTGCATCAGCAACCTCTTTCAAACCTGTTACGATGTACCCAACCTCCCCGGCCTTAAGTTCCTCAGCCGCTTCATATTTAGGCTTAAAATAGCCAACTTCAAGAGCCTCAATCTCCCGACTATTGCTCAAAAACCGAAACTTATCACCTCTTTTCGCAGTCCCAGACACAACCCTAACATATGCCACAACACCCTTATACGTATCGTAAACTGAATCAAAAATAAGAGCTTTAAACTCATCAGTCTCCCCCTCTTTCGGAGGCGGAACCTTCTCAACAATAACTTTTAAAACTTCCTCAACATTAGTCCCCTGCTTCGCAGAAACACAAATAATATCTTCTTTGGGAATCCCCAATGCATCTTCAATTTCCTGAGATCTTTTCTCAACTTCTGCATTCGGAAGATCAATTTTGTTAAGAACCGGAATAATTTCCAGGTTATGATCAAGTGCCATATACGTATTCGACAAAGTTTGAGCCTCAATCCCCTGTGTCGCATCCACTATCAAGATAGCCCCCTCAACAGCGGCAAGACTTCGAGAAACTTCATACGAGAAATCAACATGCCCAGGAGTATCAATCAAATTAAGCTGAAATTTCTCACCTTCATGCTCGTATTTCATCCTAACAGGCTGAAGTTTGATCGTAATTCCTCTCTCCTGCTCAAGGTCCATTGTATCCAAAATCTGCCCATGCTTCATATCACGCTTATCAATAGTCCCAGTAAGCTCAATCAACCGATCCGCAAGGGTCGATTTCCCATGATCAATATGAGCAATAATACAAAAATTTCTGATTTTACTTAGATCCATACGGACGAATTCTACAGATACGACAAAAAACAAGCAAGACCATTGCTATCACTCCTGTTTTCTGATATAATATACCGATGTCTTAGAACCCAAAAAACAAAACAAAAATGCGATTCAAAGTCCCACAAGACGTACAAAGAGCAGATCAAATCGTTGGCCCACTCACCTGGAAACAATTGATCATACTCGGGGCCGGAGGAGGAATCTGCTACGCAATATACATAACACTAGCAGAAAAGTACTATATAGAGATCTGGCTTGCCCCAGTCGTTATAGTCGGAGGACTCACAGCCGCAATGGCCTTCCTGAAAATTCATGGATTAACATTCGAAAGGTGGCTACTATCATTCATAGAGTATCACTTCCTCCCAAAAAAAAGAGTTTGGAAAAAAGGACAAGCAGAACCATTCGTTTCATACATTCAACGCAAACAAGTAGATAAAAAATTAAAAGACGCACAAGCAAACAAAAAGAAAACAAACAAGAAAAAATCAATAAAAGAATTAGGCAAAATTTTAGACTCACACGGAGGATTGACCGAAACTTCAGACCCGGAACTCCTCGAAGAGATCGCAGCAAAAAAACGAAAAAAAGATGCACTAAAAAAGATAATTAACCACAAGAAATAAATGGGACTACTAGACGGATTATTTGGTTCAAAAAAATCAACTGCACAAGACGGATCAGCAACAAGCTCATCTAGAAAACCTCAAGCAGGAATCCCAGCGGCAACACAAATTCACCTAAAAATGGGAGAGATTCGCGACAACCTTCTCGTTCTAAAAAACGGAGGTCTCCGTGCAGTCCTCAAGGCAACATCGATTAATTTTAACTTAAAATCAGAAGCAGAACAAAATGCAATAACAGTAGCATATCAAGGATTCCTAAACTCATTGGAATTCCCTGTCCAAATAGTCGTAAGGTCAAAAAAACTCGACATCGACGACTATATCGACAAAATCAAAGAGATCGGTGAACAACAAGAAAACGACCTCTTGAAAGACCAAACTCTTGAATACGCAGACTTCGTCAAGAAACTCGTAGAATACACAGATATAATGCAAAAAGAATTTTTCGTCATCGTCCCCTACGACCCAATCAGGGCACGAGGAGTCCCCTTCTTCCAAAAATTCTTTCAACGCCTGAGCCCAAAAGATTCATACTCAGAAATAAAGAAACGCCACAAAGAATTCGGACAAATCAAGAAACACATAACTCAACGAATAAACATCGTCGAATCAGGTCTTAAGCAATGCGGGATAAACACAGACCAACTCTCAACAAACGAAATTATCGAACTTTTCTACAACACATACAATCCTCAAATTTCAAGAACCGAAAAAGTAAAAGACCTCAAAGATTTGAGCGTAAATACAGATGAGCAGAAAATCGAAGCAGAAAAAGAGGAGGCTCAATAAAAGGCACTATCTTGGCAACGCCCTACTTTCCCACGGGTCAACCCCGCAGTATCATAGGCGAAGGGAGGCTTAACTGCTGTGTTCGAGATGGGAACAGGTGTACCCCTCCCTCTAGAGCTGCCAAGACAGTACCTTTTAATATAAGCTGATACCGGTGTGGTGGTTTTTACCACCAATCACCGGTCAAAGTAAAGGTTCTCTATAATGCATCTTCGCCGAAGCGAAGAAAAATAAAATAAGTTCAATGATCCATTAGTACTGCTCGACTAAACACATCACTGTGCGTACATCTGCAGCCTATCAACCCTGTAGTCTTCAGGGGGATTCATGGAGAAATTTAATCTTGGGAGGGGCTTCCCACTTAGATGCTTTCAGCGGTTATCCCTTCCGAACGTAGCTACCCAGCCATGCCGCTGACGCGACAACTGGTGCACCAGAGGTTCGTCCACTCCGGTCCTCTCGTACTAGGAGCAGCTTCCCTCAAATTTCTAAACGACCACGGAAGATATAGACCGAACTGTCTCACGACGTTCTGAACCCAGCTCGCGTACCCTTTTAATTGGCGAACAGCCAAACCCTTGGGACCTTCTCCAGCCCCAGGATAGGACGAG